>WNGR01012294.1_pt1 | contig 22233 bp, 19 predicted proteins | sample 5407581 | NCBI WGS metagenome assembly WNGR01 (sample SAMN13153383, study PRJNA577476) | soil metagenome | isolation source: 80 cm soil or saprolite under Garry oak tree replicate 2 | place: USA:California | collected 2016-06-15
GTCGCGTCGAACTGCCGGCCCGGATATTGCGGCATCTCGAAGGTCGCCTTCAAATCCGGCCTGAGATTGGCTGAGAATGCCTGCGGAACCTGGACGTAAACCCGGACCTGGTGCAGATCGGAAACCTCGAACAGCTCTTGCCCGGCAGTGCTGCCGGCGTTGATCAGGGCGCCGATATCGGTATTGCGCGCCGTGACGACACCATCAAAGGGTGCGACGATCTGCTTGAAGGATTGCATCGCCTCCAGCTGCCGCACATTCGCTTCGTTGGCATCCATGACCGCTTTCTTCGCCGCTGCGTCGGCGGTGGTCTGGTCGGCAAGCTGCTGGGCTACGGCCTGCTTCTTCACGAGAGTGTCGTTGCGATTGGCGGTGATTGCCGCGATATCGTAATTGGCCTTGGCGCTCGCCAGCGTGGCTCTGGCCTGGGCGAGCTGTTGGTCGAGGTCCGGGGCCTCGATCGAGGCCAGCACCTCGCCTGCCTTCACCTGCGCCCCGATATCCTTGTTCCAGCTCTTCAGGTAGCCGTTGACGCGCGCGTAGATCGCCGCCTTGTAATAGGGCTGGATGTTGCCGGGCAGTATCAGGCTCTGCTGGGCATCGCCGCGCGCGAGCTTGGCGAGTGCGACGTTCGGGACCGCCTGGGTGTTCGTCCACTGCACGAGTTCCTGCTTGCTGCGAGCCCGGCTGATGAGGCCGTTGGCAGCGAGGCTGCCTGCAGCAACGAGGGCAATCATGCCGACCAGCAGGAGCCGGCGGGGCCTCGGCGTCTTGACGGGTTGCGCGGACATCGTACGCTCCGATCAGGCTCGAGCTGGATGAACTTGAACAGGCACCGCCGCTGCCCGCTTGCGGTCGCGGGCGTGGACGACGCTGAACATTGTCGGTACGAGGAACAGCGTCGCGCAGGTGGCGAAGAGCAGCCCGCCGATCACCGCGCGACCGAGCGGGGCGTTTTGGCTGGGCTCGATCGCCATCGGGGCCATACCGATGATCATGGCGAGCGCCGTCATCAGCACCGGTCGGAACCGGGTGCTGCCGGCGTCGAGGGCCGCGGCAACGGCGTCAGCGCCAGCCGCCAGCCGTTCGCGCGCGAAGCTGATCACCAGAATGCTGTTCGCAGTGGCGACGCCCATGCACATGATCGCCCCGGTGAGGGCCGGGACGGAGAGCGTCGTGCCGGTGGCGAACAGTATCCAGACGATGCCGGCAAGCGCGCTTGGCAGCGCCATGACGATCACGAACGGATCGAGCCAGGACTGAAAGTTGACGACGATCAGCAGGTAGATCAGGACGATGGCGAAGGCGAGGCCGACATAGAGCTGCTGATAAGCGATTGTCATCGTCGTCACCTGGCCGCGCAACACGACGCTGGCTCCGTTCGGCACGTCCTGGGCCGTGTCCTGAATCACTTTGCCGATGTCGGCGGCCACACCGCCGAGATCGCGTCCCTGCGGGGTCGCATAGATGTCGATGACAGGGCGGACGTTGTAATGCGAGGCGAGGGCGTTGCGGGGTGCCCGTTCGATCGTGGCGAGGCCGCCGAGCAGCTGCGTGCCGGTGCCGGTGGTGGTGGTCACCGGTATGTTATTCAGCCCGCTCATCGTGCCGATGTCGCGCGGTGATGTCTGGATCGAGACCGGATAGGAGACCCCGGTCTTGGGGTTCAGCCAGTAGGTCGGAGAGGTCTGCGAGCTGCCCGCGAGCGTAGTCTGCATGGCCGTCGCCGCATCCTTCTCGCTGAGACCGACCAGCCCGGCCAGCGAACGGTCGAGGTTGACGTTCAAGGTCGGCTGCTGGAAGGCCTGCTGGATCCGCGCATCGGCAATACCGGGGATCTGCTTGATCCGAGCCAACAGCGCATTGGCATATTTCCGGTTTGCCTGCAGGTCATTGCCGACGACCTGCAGGTCGATGGGCGCCGGGATTCCGAAATTCAGAATCTGGCTGACAATGTCGGCGGGCAGGAAGGCGAAGGAGGTGCCGGGGAACTGCCGCGGCAGCTGCTCGCGCATCGTCTTGACGTAGTCCTCCGTCGGCGCGTGGTTCGGCTTGAGACTGATCAGGATGTCGGCGTCCTCGACGCCGATCGTCCCCGAGTTGTTGTAGGCCATGTTGATGCCGCTCACGCTGAGGCCGATGTTGTCGACGATGCCATCCAGCTCATCAGCCGGGATGATCTTGTGGATCGCTTCGCCGATCCGGTCGGCGAGCTTGGTGGTCTCTTCGATCCGTGTCCCGGTCTGCGCCCGCACATGGATCTTGATCTGCCCGCCATCGACGTTCGGGAAGAAGTCCTGGCCCAGATAAGGCGCCAGCCCAAAGGAGAGCAGGGTGAAGCCCAGGAACCCGGCGATCAGCTTGGCACGGTGCTGCAGGCCCAGGTGGAGAAGACCGCTATAGGCGTGGCGGATGGCCTCGAAGCGGCGTTCAAAGCCCTGCTGGAATCGCACCAGTGGATTGCGGCTGGGCTTGACAGGGATGGAATCCGGATTGCCGTCGCTGTCGTGATGTACTGCATTCGCCGCAAGCACCTGCTTGCGCAGCAGGTAGTTGGCCAAGGTGGGTACGAGCGTGCGCGACAGGACGTAGGACGCGATCAGCGCAAAGACCACCGCCTCGGCGAGGGGGCGGAACAGATAGCCGGCGACACCGCCCAGTCCGAACATCGGCACGAAGGCGATGCAGATGCACATCAGCGATACGGTAGCCGGGACGACGATCTGCTTAGCGCCGTCCAGAATTGCGGTCTCGGTCTCCTTGCCGTGTTCGAGATGCCAGTTGATATTCTCAATCGTCACCGTCGCGTCGTCGACCAAGATGCCGACGGCAAGCGCCAGCCCGCCGAGCGTCATGACGTTGATAGTCTCACCGAGCAGGGAGAGCGTCGTGACCGAAGCCAGGATGGCGAGCGGGATCGAGACGGTGATGATCAGGGTCGAGCGCCAGCTGCCGAGGAACAGCAGAATCATCATTCCGGTCAGCGCGGCCGCGATGGCGCCTTCGCGGACCACGCCGGAAACGGCGCTGGTTACGAACACCGACTGGTCGCCGACGGCCGTCAGATTGAGGCCGGCCGGCAAAGTCTTGCCGACGGTCGGGAGCAGCTGCTTGATGCCGGAAATGATCGACAGGGTCGAGGCCGCGCCCGCCTTGACCACCGCCAACAGCACGGCGCTCTTGCCGTCGACGTGGACGACGTTGGTTTGTGGCGGGCTGCCGTCATGCACGTAGGCCACGTCGCGCATATAAATGACCGTGCCATTGACGGTCTTGATCGGCAGATCGTTGAAAGCCGCGATCGCGCTCGGCGAACCGTTCAAATTCACCGTGTATTCGAACGTGCCGATCTTCTGGGTCCCCACCGGGGTGATCAGGTTTTGCAGCGACAGGGCGTTGACGACATCGTTCGCGGAGATGCCATAGGTGTGCAGCGCCTGCTGGTTGAGGTCGGCCTGGACCTGCCGGACCTTGCCACCATAGGGCAACGGAATCGCGGCACCGGCGACCGAGGCCAATTGCGGGCGGATGAAGCTGGTCGCCTGATCGTACAACGTCGTCTCCGAGAGCGTGTCGCTCGACAGGGCGAGCTGCAGGATCGGCACGCTGGAGGCGTTGAAGCTCAAGATCAGGGGCGGCGTGATGCCGGCCGGCATCTGCTTCAACACGGTTTGCGACATCGCGGAGACCTCCGCCAGCGCCGCGTTGATGTTCACGGTCGGCTGAAAGAAGATCTTGATGATCCCATAATTGGGAATCGATTGCGATTCGATGTGCTCGATGTCGTTCACGCTGGTGGTGAGCGAGCGCTCGTAGAACGTGACGACGCGGCCCGCCATGTCGTCAGGCGGCAGGCCAGTATAGCTGAAGACGACGCTGACCACGGGAATATCGATGTTCGGGAAGATATCGGTCGGCGTGCGCAGCGCCGAGGCGACGCCGAAGATCATGATCAGCAGCGCCATGACGATGAAGGTGTAAGGACGCCGAAGCGCGAGCTTGACGATGCCGACCATAATTGCCTCCCAACGGGCTGGTCCTCGGATCTGTTCTCCTCTTGGCAAGCCACGCAGCAACTGGACTAGATCTAATGACTTCCGCGGAAATCACTTGATCGTTCTTGCCAACTTCGGTGCTACATTGCGCAATTGAACCCGCTGAGAGCGTCAGGAAGCGGCCGGCCGAAAGACCGGCCGCGTTGCTCAGGGCCTCAACCAGCCCAACCCGGAAACTCGTTGCGCTGCCGAAGTTGGTCCCAGGCGTCGCCACGAAAGCAACAGCCGTTTGGGTTGTCGATGTAGGTCCCGTATGCGTTGGACGCCGGGACGCCATGCCGCTGTTGGCTCGTTGCGGCGAGCGCGCCCGAAGTGACGCCGAGGACGATTGCGAGAGCCATCGTGATTTTGGTGAACATGATCGTGTCTCCGGTTTCCATGACTCGCACCCGATCTTGGTGTGCGCTTGCATATCGGAGATAGGCTGATCACCTGCCGGCACCACTAAATTGCCATTCAGAAAACTAAATTCGATTTTATGCGAGAGCTGCAGGGGGCGAGCGCGTCGGAACAGGGCCGCGAGTAAGGCAAAAGACAAAGACCCCGGGGAATCGCGGATGAAGGGATCGGGGTCGGAACCGACGTAATGACCCCGCGTATTGTACACGTCGGACGCGGGATTGGCCGAATGTACGCTATGGCCGGCGGCCATTGCCAGGGTGCTGGTAAGAGCCGGCGCCGAGATGAGGGTGGCGGTGAGGGCAACAATCGTAATGAGCTTCTTCATGACACTTCTCCTGCTTTGGTTGATCTGCACCTTTCGGTGCTCGCACGCGATGTGCGCTTTCATATCAAAGATAGGCGGATGGCCCGCCGGCACCATTAAATTGCCGTTCAGAAAACTAAATTCGATTTCAATGTACTTGCGGGCAGGCAATCTCCGCCGTGCAGCCCGGGCCAGCCGCAAACGCAAAACGGAACCCATGCAACTTGACGATCGCAGCAACCAGGCTCAAGCCCAGGCCCAGCCCCTCGGTGCGCCGGCTCTTGTCCGAGCGATAGAAGCGCTTGGTCACCGCTTCGCGCTCGATCTCGGGGATGCCGGGACCGGTGTCCCTCACCTGGATGACGATCTCGCCTTCACGGCGAAGCAGAGCGAGTTCCACACGTCCGCCCTCGGGGGTGAATTTCACGGCGTTGTCGACCAGATTGGCGACAGCCTCGAACAGAAGATCGCGGTCGCCGTGCACGGGCGCCTCATCTGCAGCTTCGACCCGAAGGGTGACACGCTTGTCCTCGGCGATCGGGTCGTAGAGATCGCCCACCTCGCGCAGCAGAGGGGCGAGCCGGACCTGGCCGAACCCTTCGAGCCTCCGGCGATGCTCGATTTCGGCAATTCGCAACAGCGCCGTGACGATGGCCAGCGATTGGTCGAGACCGGCGATCGCCTGATCGGCGACCGCCCGTAATTCCTCCAGCGTTGCGGCGTGCGCGCGGCCGCGCTCGAGCCGTACCCGCACGCGGGTCAGCGGCGTGCGCAGGTCATGCGCGATGTCGTCGCCTACACCGGCAATCTCGTGGATGAGAGCCTCGATCTCGCCCAGCATCCGGTTGACGCTGACGGCGAGCTGGTCGAACGGGTCGTCACCTCCGCGGGTCGGCAGGCGCTCGCGCAAATCGCCGGCCACGATCCGTTGGACTCTCCGGTTCACATCCGAGAGCCGATCGAGAGCACGCAGGCTCAGCACCATTCCGATGGCAACCGCCAGGCCGAACGCCGGCAGCAGGCCGAGCGCAAGGGCCCTGGCGACGATTTCTGCGATCTCGGCGATCTCGTCGATGTTCCGGCCGATCACGAGGACTTCGCCGCTCGGCAGCGGATGCGCGGCGAGCCGCACGTTCTGCAGCTCGCGGCCGCCGCTGTCGACCCGAACGACCACGGCGTCGACCGGGATGTCCGGCGCAAGGCCGGGCGGCAGGCTTTCCATGTTGCCGGCGATGCGATGACCGTCGGCCCCGAACAGACCCGCGACCTTGATGCGACGGGGATCCTTGCGCAATCGGTCGTCGATCTCCGCCAGCCGCTGCTCCGGCGTATTGGCTGCGAAGACGCGCAGCTCCTCGGCGAGCAAAACATCGTAATCGGACATTACGTAGGCGGACGTCTGCCAATAGACGAAGCCGAACAACACCAAGGTGTAGAGGACGAACGCGCCGGCGACGGCGAGCGTCCAGCGAAAGGTGGTCGTGCGGGCGAAATCAGGCAGGCGCACGGAGGATGAAACCGACGCCGCGGACATTGTGAATCATCGGCGGCTCGTGCGGCTCGTCCACTTTGCGCCGCAGCCGCCCCATATGAACGTCGACGAGGTTGGTCTGGGGAACGAACTTGTAGTTCCACACCTCTTCCAGCAGCATGGCGCGTGTCAGCATCTGCTCTTTGCGCCGCATCATGTATTCGAGCAGGCGGAATTCGCGCGGCAAGAGATCGATCGCGCGGTCCCCGCGCCTGGCGGTGCGCTCGATGAGATCGAGCTCGAGCGGGCCTACCCGCAGCACCGTATCGCGGCTTTCCGCCGGCCGGCGCAAGAGCGCCTCGATCCGGGCGACGAGCTCGACCGTCGCGAACGGCTTGGTCAGATAGTCGTCGCCGCCTGCGCGCAATCCGCGCACCCGATCGTCCACCGCGCCGAGCGCGCTCAAGACCAGGACCGGCGTGCGCATGCCCTCCTGCCGCAAGGCTTCGATGATGGCGAGACCGTCCATTCCCGGCAGCATGCGATCGACGATCATGGCCTCCGCGCGGCCCGAGCGCGCCTTGTCGAGCCCTTCGATGCCGTTGGCGGCCCAGTCGACCTCCAAACCGTGATCGCCGAGCACCGCCCTGATCTCGTCGGCCGTCTCCTTGTCGTCCTCGATCAGGAGCACTCTGGCCATCGATTCATTCCCACGCGCCATGGCGGCAGACACAGTTTCATCACCGACCGTCTCCAGCGCCGACATTCGCCGGCCGCCGGCTTCCCCGTCTACGCGGGAATTTTCGTGCCATCCATTCTGAACCGGCGACATCGGATTTTCCATCAGTCTCAGAGCGCGGCCGGCGCTTCCGGCCGCTCCATGGCGGCGACCCGATGCCGCACGGCTTTTTGCACCTTCTCGAAGGCGCGCACCTCGACCTGGCGCACCCGCTCGCGCGAGACGCCGAATTCCTCGGCGAGCTTCTCGAACGTGATCGGCTCATCGGCGAGCCGGCGCGCCTCGAAGATGCGCCGCTCGCGGTTGTCGAGCAGCGCGAGGGTCTCGCTCAGCGCCTTGCGCCGGTTGTCGAAGTCCTCGTTCTCGATCAGCACCCGCTCCTGCCCCGGCGTGTCGTCGACCAGCCAGTCCTGCCATTCGCCGGAACCTCCCTCATCGCGGATCGGCGTGTTGAGCGATGCGTCGCCGCCGAGCCGGCGGTTCATGGCAACCACGTCCGCATCGGCGACGCCGAGCCGCTGGGCGATGAGCTTGACCTGATCGGGGCGCAGATCCCCTTCTTCGAGCGCGGAAATCTTGCTCTTGGCCTTGCGCAGGTTGAAGAACAGCTTTTTCTGGTTCGCCGTGGTGCCCATCTTCACCAGCGACCATGAGCGTAAAATGTATTCCTGGATCGCCGCCTTGATCCACCACATGGCATAGGTGGCGAGGCGGAAGCATTTTTCGGGCTCGAAGCGTTTGACCGCCTGCATCAGCCCGACATTGCCCTCGGAGATCACTTCGGAAATCGGCAAGCCGTAGCCGCGGTAGCCCATGGCGATCTTGGCGACCAGGCGCAAATGGCTGGTGACGAGTCGATGCGCCGCCTCGCGGTCGCCATGCTCGCGCCAGCGCTTGGCCAGCAGGTATTCCTCCTGCGGTTCCAGCATGGGGACACGCCGGATTTTCCCGAGATACCGGGTAAGCCCGGGTTCAGTAGCGAGAATCGACAAAGCGGCGGCATGGGCCATGACAGCATCCTCCAGGTTGCTCCCCGTGGATCGGCGGGCGATTGCACCGCCGCTCGCCTGGAAAATAAGTCCGCGACGACAGAGGTTCCATTAAATTGGCTGTTAGAATCCACCTTCCTCTTTTTATTGCCGTACTCGCCTTGATTACCGTAATTGCCGTACTCGCCGGCCTATTACGGCTCTAGCCGCTCTCCCAGCTGCGTCTCGCTTAAAATCGAATTTAGTTTTCTGACGAGTAATTTAATGGCGCCAGGAGGCCATCCGCCTATCTTCAACTCGTGGTCGACAATCCAACCATGAAACTCCAGCGCGACCCGCCAGAAGGACTGCGAGGCACGTTCGACGAAAAGTGGAGCGAGAGTTTCAACAAGCCGGAGAGGCAGCAAGGAGCGATCATGAGAAGCCTTTTTGCCATCGTATTAGCCATAGCCTGCGGCCTCGGCAACGCTGGCGCCTCTGCGCAAGTGTTCGAGCAGCCTCCCGTCCTGCAAAACCGGATTCCTGCCCCGCTTCCACCTCCGCCGGCGCTTCCCACGATCAACGGACCGATGATCCAGAGCCCGTCGCCGGGAATCATAGCGCCTCCGGCCCTCAATACATTCAGCGATCGTGTGTGGAACTGTCTGCAGGAGAGCAGCGGCGCCGGCCTGAGCGCGTCGGATCTCAACGCCTTTACCGGCGGCTGCGTGAACGCAAACTAACCAACCGGTGTCTATGCAAACTGACCAACCGGTGTCTATATTGTGCAGCCACTGTTCAGTCCGGCTCGCGGAGGATCCAAAATGAAGGCAGGCCGCGCGCTTTTGTCGATCGCAGCAGCCGCATCGGCCGGCATGCTGGGCCCCGATGCGCCTGGAGCGGAGGAAGCAATGCTCTCACCTCAGGCGCTGCAGGAAATTGCGCAGGTCGAGTCCGAGATCGACCGTACCGAGGCGCAGGCGATCGAGAGGCTGGCCGCGCCGCCGGATAATCAAGTCCAGCAAATCGAGCTGCTCGGCAAGTTGATGCTGTATGACAAGCACCTCTCAGTGAACCGCAATGAAGCTTGTGCCTTCTGCCACATGCCCGAGACGGGCTTCACCGGCCCTGTGTCGGAACTGAACCGGACGACCGGCTCCTATCCCGGCTCGGTGCGTACACGATTCAGCGAACGCAAGCCCCAATCGCACGCCTATGCGCCGCTTGCACCCGTTCTGCATTACAATCCCGGTCAGGGCGACCTCGTCGGCGGCAATTTCTGGGACATGCGCGCCACCGGCCGCCGATTAGGCAATCCGGCGGCCGAACAGGCGCAGGGGCCACCGACCAACCCAGTGGAAATGGGCCTGCCGGATATCGCCTGCGCTGTCTATCGCGCCTCGCAGCGGCCCTATCGCGCCATGTTCGAAAGCGTATGGGGTCAGCAGGCCTTCGCGATTACGTGGCCGAGCGACGTGGAGCAGGTCTGCGCCCGGCCCGGGCCGCCGCCGACAAGCGATCCTCTGCCGGTGCATTTGAGCGCGATCGACCGCGGGCAGGCCATGACGACTTTCGATCAGATGGCGCAATCCATAGCCGGCTATGAGACCTCTGCCGAGATCACGGCGTTTACCTCGAAATTCGACGCGGTGCTTGCCGGCAAGGTGCAGTTCACCGCGCAGGAGCAGGCGGGCTACGACCTGTTCCGCGGCAAGGCGCAATGCAACGCCTGTCACCGCGACGGCGGACCTGGCGAGGATCCGTTGTTCACCGATTTCACCGCCAGCAATATCGGAATCCCCGCCAATCCGCGACTCCCCTACTATGGAGAGCAGCGACCAGACGCGCTGGGCTATGTCGCCAACCCGGCTGGAGCGTCATTCGTCGATGGCGGCGTCGGCAGTTTCCTCACCAAGGGCCATACACTCAGTCAGCCCTCGGCGGTGGATTCGCGATGGCTCGGGCTGGCGCCAGACAACCAAGCGCGCTTTCGGGTGCCCACGCTGCGCAATGTGGACAAGCGACCTAATCCAACCTTTGTCAAAGCGTATGGACACAACGGATACTTCACCAGCCTAAAGTCGATCGTGCATTTCTACAACACGCGGGACGTCTTACCGCGCTGCCAGCCCAATGACCCCGGCGAAGGTGCGACATGCTGGCCCGCACCGGAGTCGACCGACAACATGAACACAAAACGAGTGGGGCGCCTCGGCCTCTCGGAGGCAGAAGAGGATGCGCTCGTGAGCTTCATGCAGACGCTGACTGACGGGTTTTTCAACCGGCAATGAGCCGGATCTGATTTTCAATATATCCTGCACCCAGGCGGGCAATTTGCCGAACCCGCGCGATCCCACTGGTGCCTCTCGAATCCCGAACGCGGTGGTGATTGGCGTGCGCACGCTGATGAAATTCCGACCTGCGGCTCCCGCATAAAATCGAATTTAGTTTTCTGAACGGCAATTTAATGGTGCCCGCAGGCCATGTGCCTATCTTCGTTGGGCAAGCGCACACCATCAAGTGCGCAACCATGGAAACAGGGGACACGATCATGTTCACCAAACTCACAATGGCTCTCGCTATCATCCTCGGCGTCACTTCGGGCGCGCTCGCGGCAACGACGCAGCATCATAGTCCCGATCCCGCTTGGCACGTGTCCGGCAGCGCTCCTTCGAACTTGGACGGGCGGACTTACGGTCGTGACGACGGCAGCATCTACCATCGACCGAACCGGTCCCCGTCCTGGGAGTGATCGCCGGTGACGAAGCTGCGGTCATGAGGCCTTGGTCTTCCTGGCGCCGAATTTCTACGGAACACCCCGGGGTTTCTGGATCCAAGGGACGAGCTTTTGCCGAGGGCCTGCGCCAGCAATATGCCGCCTCCGCCAAGGTCTTCGGTGGTAGCGGGCCTCCGGTGAGCTGAAGTCCGGCAGAGGCCTTGCAGCGCCATTTACCGAATGCGACGCGACGGAAGGTGGCCATGGTCACTGATGCCGAAATGGTGACAAAGATCCGCGGGCAGACGGCCGAAGTCAGGGTTCGCGACCTGCTGCTTAACGCTTTGACAGTTTCGTCGGGAGCTATCGACACGATCAGCTTCCTCGCCCTGGGTAAGGTCTTCACGGCCTTCATGACCGGGAACATCGTGTTCCTCGGGCTCCGGGTGGCAGGCGCCAGTGGGCCCGGCTTCGCGGCCATCCTCGTCTCGATGGCCGCCTTCGCGGTGGGGGTCTACGTCTCGAGTTGGATCGTCAAGCCCTCTGAAGTTTCCGGCGTGTGGCCCCGCCGAGTGACGGTCGCGCTCGGCCTATCGCTGATCGCGCATGCTGGTTTCCTGGCCGTCTGGCTGGCGAGTGACGGCCAGCCCTCGACTGACGTCGCCCACGTTCTCCTCGGCTTGTGGGCGCTCCCAATGGGGATGCAGAGCGCCGCGGTTCGAAGGCTCCACGTAGAGGGCGTGTTCACGACCGCCGCGACCGCAACCGTCATATACCTCCTGGACATCACCAGCTGGTCCGCGACAGTGGCAGAGAGGCGGCGGCTTGCGGGCGTGCTCATCTCTTTGTTCGTTGGCGCCACCGCGGGAGGACTGCTCCTGGTCCACGCGCCCGTCTACACCCCCGTCCTTCCATTCATGATCACCCTCGTGGTGGTCGCAACTGCGGCGACCGCTTTGCGGGAACGCCACACGTCCGACGACAGGGAGCGTCGATGAGCGGGGTCGTTGGACGCGGTGTTCGGAGTTGGCATGCCTGAAATGCGGGGAGCCGGCCGTTCCTCGAATCCGACTTCCGAACAATTCGGAACAAAGCTACTATTCACGCCAGATCGACAGTCATCGGGGAAAATCCCCGTTGCAATCGCCTGTCGTGGCGATGGGTCGATTGCCCGAGGTGTCCCGCATGCTTCTCAGGGGCTGCTCACCACGGTCCTTGCAACGGCTCTTGCGTGCAAGTCAGCTGCATGACGGCATTGAAAACGACGAGCAGATTCAGGTCGATCGCGCCCGATTTCATGCTGGATGTGGCCAATGGAAAACCTCCTCCGTGTGCAAAATGCATCATGGACATGTAGCGACGAAGAGAATGCAGTTTCAGCATGGTTCAACGAACCCTGTGTTTGTGGCTGGCGCACCCTATGTTTCAAGAGGTTGCCGGGCTTGGCGCCTTCGAGGTGAGCGGAATCATGAGCAAGCTGCGCGTGTTAACAGCAATCCTGTCGTCTGGGGTGGTCGCCTGGGCGTTGACCACCGCGTCTCCGGCGTCTGCGGAATCGAGATGCGCCCCCGCGCCGACTGTCCTGGAGAATCCACCCGAAATGGCGCGTGTCGACGGCCGGGTTCAGTCGATCGACCTCGAAGTCCGTCAGGATGGGCGACCGGCTGTGCTTCGTCGATCGCGGGAGCAACGACCGGCCCGGAATCGCGCCGACGATCCGGGTGCGTCCGGGCGAAGTCCTCCGGCTGCAACTGTTCAATGGAATCAAGGACGTCTCGCCGTTGAAAAAGCTGAGCACGCCAGGCAACCCGACTGATTTTGCCGGCGTCGCCCCGGGGCCCGGCTATTTCGAAATTTTGCCCGGCGAATATCACGAGCCGACCGGAAACACGAACCTGCATTACCACGGGCTCAGCATCCCACCGACGCCATGCGGCCCCGGCGCATCGCCGGGCGACGACGTCCTCACCACCTACTTCGTTCCCGAGGGCGCGCAGGCATCGTCCCCCGACTCATGCCGAGCCGCCTATGAAATCAAAATTCCCGAAAATCAGCCCAAGCCGGTTTCACTGATCGGGTCCTGATCGTGCGCGATATGCCAGCGCCGCAACCGCAGCCGGGACAATCGGCTCCGGGACAATCGGCTCCGGTCCAATCGGCTGCAGGCCAGGCGCAAGCGGTCGACTCTCAAGGACCGCAACGCGCGCCAATGGTCCCGACCCCGGGGAGCGCCCGTGGCCCGCTTGAGCTTTTGCCGCAATGCGCATTCGCCAAGTGCATCGACACGGTTGACGAAATCCGCTGCACGGCGCCGGCTGAGCGCGCGCAGTCGACGATATTGACGCTGAACTCGATCTCGATCCGTGATGCGCTCAATCCGGCCGGTACTCTTCCCGCGGTTTCGGTTCTGGCCGGCCGCGAGGAATTTTGGCGGCTCCTCAACTCAGCGGCTGACACGTACTTGAATATCCGCCTTGTCGATGTGGACGAATCCGGTGCCGCTCAGACCGTGCCCGTGACCGTCGTCGCACTCGATGGCGCACCCTTCACCGATCAAAGCGGATTACCGCGGGGAGAGACGGTCGCGAAGCCGGTCATGGTGCCGCCCGGAGGCCGGTTGGAGTTCACATTCAAGCTCGATGAACCAGCCTCGCGGCGCCATTTCGTGTTGCGGACCGAAGCGGTCGACGCCGGATGTGCCGGCGATCTCATGCCGGCGCGCGACCTGGTCGCGATCGGCACGGACGCCGCCGCTCCACCCTCCGGGGCAGCGAGTGTGGCGGCCCGGTCCATCCCTGCCCGCAAAGTCTTGCAAATTGCCGACGAACGACCCGACGCGACGACGGCGATTCACCGGCGCACCTTTGCTTTCACCGAATACCAGCGGCCGCACAGCAGCAAGACCGACTTTTACATCACCGAAGTCTCCAGGCCGGATATCACCATCGAGCCATTCCCGATGCATCTCTATGGTGGCCTGCCGAACTCGGTCGTGGAGGTTCAGCCGGACACATTCGAGGAGTGGACGATTCTGAATTTCACCCACGAGCTTCACAACTTTCACATCCACCAGCTTCATTTCCGCGTGCTGGAGAGCGACGACAAGTTCCTCGAAGGTCGCATGATGGATACGATCAACACCCCGACGGCCATGCCGGATGCCGACTGGTCAAGGGGCGATCCGGTAACACCCGGCAAGGTTCGGCTGCTCATGCATTTTGCTCGCGATATATCGGGAACTTTTGTGTTCCACTGCCATATCCTGAGTCATGAGGATAAAGGAATGATGGGCCTCATCCGAGTGGCGACGCCGGACGCGGCGCAGCCTGAGCAAACAGGGCACCATCACCGATGAGATTGCATCAATGACGAGGCCGATGTGAAACGCTTTGCCGAGCTCACCGAACAGGAAGTCCTCGCTCTCGCCATTTCCAATGAGGAGGAGGACAATCGGATCTATCGCGGCTTCGCTGAGGGACTGCGCGAGCGCTACGCCGCTTCGGCCAAGGTCTTCGACGAGATGGCGGAAGAGGAGGCAAGCCATCGCAACATGCTGTTCGACCTTTATCGGTCGAAGTTCGGCGATTACCTTCCGCTGATCCGCCGTCAGGACGTGAAGGGTTTCATTCACCACAAGCCGCTGTGGCTGGTGCGGCCGCTCGGCCTCGAGGAGGTGCGCAAATACGCAGAAAACATGGAATACGAGACGGCCCGCTTCTACCGCAAGGCCGCGCAATCGGCGCGCGACGTCTCGATCCGTGAGCTGCTGGACGAGCTTGCCGAGGCCGAAGACGTCCACGAGAGCCTCGCCCATAAACTCAGCGATAGCATTCTGACCAAGACGGTGCGCGAGAAGGAGGACGAGACCGCGCGGCGCATGTTCATGCTGCAATATGTGCAGCCGGGGCTCGCCGGGCTGATGGACGGCTCGGTCTCGACGCTGGCGCCGCTGTTTGCGGCAGCGTTCGCCACCCATAATACGTGGCAGACGTTCCTGGTCGGGATCGCTGCGTCGGTCGGCGCCGGCATTTCCATGGCATTTGCCGAGGCGCTCTCCGATGACGGCTCGCTCACGGGACGCGGCGCGCCAGTGCTGCGCGGCTCCGTCACCGGAGCGATGACCGCGATCGGCGGCCTCGGCCACACGCTGCCCTATCTTATTCCCGATTTTCTCACCGCGACCATCGTCGCGGTGTGCGTGGTCGCGGTGGAGCTCGCGGTCATCTCCTTTATCCGCCATCGTTACATGGATACGCCTTTCCTCTCGGCGGCGTTTCAAGTCGTGGTCGGCGGCGTGCTCGTCTTTCTCGCCGGCATCGTCATCGGCAGCTCATAGAAAACTTCATTATGCATGTGTGGCGATGAGGAGAATGCATTTCAATCAAACGAGCCATCACGTATGTGCAGATCGGAACCTGAAGAGCTGGGTCACCAATGCTCTCTTGCGGGCATGCTTCTATTTGGCACGAAGGCCCTTGGTCACCGCGGCGACAATCTCGCGCAGCCAGCGATGCGCCGGCTGATTATCAAGCCAGCGCGGCCAGATCATTGCGGTTTCCAATGTGGGCGATGAATGCGGCAGCGGGCGAATCACGAGCGGGCGATAGCGAACCAACTCCTCGGCGACGCGGCGTTGGAGGACTGACACCATGTCCGAAGCGACCAAGATGCGCACCGCAGATAGAAAGGGTGCACGCAATTGTATCCGGCGCGTCAGCCTGCGCCGGGCAAGGGCCTGATCAACGAAGTCCGTGGCATACGGGACGGATGAAATTGCAAGATGCGATAGCGCGGCAAATTGTTCCATCGACAGTTCGCGGGTGCCTGTTGCCGGGTGACCCTTGCGCAATACGACAACGAAATCATCTTGCAACAACGACAGGCGCGAAAATCGTTCGCCTTGCTCGGGAAAAGGACCGATCGCCAAATCCAGCTGACCGCGGTCGAGCAAGTCGAGGATGTTGAGGGTACCGCTTGGGCGAAATTCGAGCGCCACGCCCGGAGCAATCTTGGTGATCCGCCCAGCCAATGGTCCGACCAACACAACCGCTGAATAATTGTCGACTGCAAGCCGAAAGTTTCTCGTCGCCTTGGACGGAATGAATTGGTTGGGCTCAAGTGAATGCTGCAACCCGTCAAGCGCCGATCTGACAGGCAACGCAAGTTCCTCGGCCCGCGGAGTCGGGAGCATGCCTTTGGGGCTGCGGATGAACAGATCGTCTTTCAACATGTAGCGTAGCCGGGTCAAAGCGTGACTCATCGCAGGCTGGCTTAGACCAAGGCGCTGGCCGGCGCGCGTCACATTTCGTTCCTGCATCACCGCGTCGAAGACGACGAGCAGATTCAGATCGATTGCACTTAGTTTCACGACCGGTGTGGCCAAAGAAGCCCCTCCTTGGCTTGGAAATTCATAACCGACATATATCAATGAAGAGAATGCATTACCAGCATGCCGCAACGGCTCTTATATCCACGGCGAACGGGTCTTATATCCACGGCGAAATTGACGGCGCAGACGGTCGCAAGATCCAAATGCACCCCCCGTTGCAAGAGAGCTTAATCAGGAGGCAACTTATGCCGAAGGACGAACCCATCTCCCATCTCGCCAGCCCCGGCGCGTCCGCGGCCGTGCCGTCGGATGGCCGCCTGCCGGTACAGCGCGAAATCGGCTTTGTCGGTCTTGGTCACATGGGGACGGCGATGGCCGCAAACCTTGCCGCCGCCGGACATCGCGTGGTTGCGTATGTCCGCCGCCCGGATCAGATGGACAAGCTCGTTGCCCTCGGTCTCAAGCCCACAACGGACATCACCGACCTATTCGACCGCGAGGTCGTCATCAGCATGCTGCCGGACGACACCGCCGTTCGCGAGGTCGTGCTTGGGCGAGACGACCTCGGCATCGCCGGTCTCACCTCGGGATTGAAGCGCGGCGCAATTCATCTTTCCATGAGCACAATCAGCACAGCCACTGCGTCTCAGCTCGCGAGCGAGCATGCCCGTCACGGGCAAGGCTACGTCGCCGCGCCGGTCTTTGGAAATCCGGATGCCGCCAAGGCGCGCCAGCTCTTTATTGTCGCCGCCGGTGCCCCAGCCGACGTCGAGCGCTGTCAGCCGCTATTCGACAGTCTCGGACAAAAAACATTTGTGATCGGTACCGATCCTGGGCACGCAAACCTCGTCAAACTGCTCGGCAATATGATGACCGCGACCACGCTGGAGATGCTGGGAGAAGTCGTCGCCGTGGCTCGCAAGCGCGGACTCGATCCCAAGCCTTTCATCGACATCATGACGAGCACGATGTTCGGCGGACGCGTGCATAAAATCTATGGCGACAAGATTGTCGCGCACTCCTACGCGCCCGGATTCGTCCTGCCCCTGGCGCTCAAGGATGTGCGTTTGGCGCTCGCCGAGGCAGAAAACGCGGGCGCCCCGATGCCATCGGTAAACGTGGTGCGAGACCGGCTAATCACAGGGATCGCTCGCGGCCATGCCGATCTCGACTGGACCGCGCTCGGCCTGGTCGCTGCGGAGGAAGCGGGACTGAAAGTCGCCCCTCAGGTCGCCCGCAATTGAAGATCGGCTTGCGGCAGCCTGCGAGTGCCGCTTAGCCGCAAACCCTCGAGGAAGGAGGAATATCATGGCCCGTCAAACCGAACCGCCCGAAATCAACATGGAGCTTGTCGACATTCCCGGCGCGCCGCTCAAGGCGTCCCCCATCGCGCTCGGCACATGGGCGATCGGCGGATGGATGTGGGGCGGAACCAATGAAGCGGAGGCGATCCGTACCATTCATGCGGCTGTCGATTGCGGCATCACGCTGATCGATACGGCGCCGGTCTATGGCTTCGGCCGCTCGGAGGAGATCGTGGGCAAGGCGCTGGCCGAGGGTGGGCGGCGCAAGCGCGTCCTGATCGCGACCAAGGTCGGTCTTGACTGGAAGGACGGCCAGCCGTTCCGCAATGCCAGCAAGACACGCATTCACAAAGAGATCGAGGACTCCCTGCAGCGTCTGCGTACCGACGTCATCGATATCTATCAGGTGCAGTGGCCCGATCCCAACGTGCCGATCGAGGAAACCGCGGCAGCGATGGCGGATTTGCAGCGGGCGGGCAAAATCCGGGCGATCGGCGTCAGCAATTTCAGCCCCCCGCAGATCGAAGCCTTTCGCAAGGTTGCGCCTATGTCTACGGCGCAATCGCCATACAATCTGTTCGAGCGCGCCATCGAAGATGACGTTCTCCCATATTGTCGGGACAAAAACATTGTCACGCTTGCCTACGGTCCATTGTGTAGGGGTCTGCTCTCCGGCCGCATGACGGGGCAGACGCAGTTTGCCGGGGATGACCTGCGAAAGAATGACCCCAAGTTCCAAGCTGCTCGGTTTGCGCAATACCTGCGGGCAGTTGAAAGGCTCGACCGTTTCGCGCAAGCAAATTATGGAAGACGCGTCATCCATCTTGCATTGCGCTGGGTTCTCGACCGGCAGGATTCGACGCTCGCGCTTTGGGGCGCGCGGCGACCGGACCAACTCGCCCCGATCGCGGGCTTGGCCGGTTGGCGTATCGACTCATCCGCCATGGCCGAAATCGACCGGATTCTTTCGGAAACGGTCGTGGATGCCGTGGGTCCGGAATTCATGGCGCCGCCCGAGCAGCTTGCGGCCTAAAGCAACCGAAATTGTGTCGACCGAGGATTCCCTCTGCCTGCGAAATGCACAATCGACAAAGAAGCAAAACATGTCTGCAGCAACTGTCATAAGGTCCACCGGCTTCATCGGCGACCCAGAATCGGCTGAAGCAACTTGGCGCCCGTCTGCAGGTTTGGCGCCTCAGGCCATGGCGCTCGAAACCAAGCATCTCTCCCGCACTACCGCCGAGAGGGTTCTGGTAAACGACATCAGCGTGCAGGTGCAGCCCGGCGAGGTACTGGCGGTCGTGGGCCCAAGCGGGGCGGGCAAGTCGTCTTTCCTGCGGCTGCTGAATCGCCTCGATGAGCCAACGGGCGGCACCGTGCGCCTCAACGGCCAAGACTACCGTGAACTGGCGCCGCGAGAGTTGCGGCGTCGCGTCGGCATGGTCATGCAGGTCGCGTATCTCTTCGCTGGGACGGTGGCCGCGAACGTAGCGTTCGGGCCGCGGCAGAATGGTGAGAGGCTCTCCTCGGAGCAGATTGCTGCGCTGCTGGAGCGCGTCGGCTTGCCCGGGTACCAGGTACGAGATGTGAGCAACCTTTCAGGAGGCGAGGCGCAACGTGTGTCACTGGCCCGTACGCTGGCAAACGCTCCAGAGGCACTCTTGCTGGACGAACCAACCTCGGCGCTCGATGACGTTTCAGCGCGAGGAATCGAGGATCTCGTGCGCAATATCATTCGCGAGCGGCGGATGACCTGCGTGATTGTCACCCACAATACGGTCCAGGCCCATCGCATCGCCGACCGCACAATGATCCTGAAAGCCGGCAAGCTGGTCGCGATCGGTCCCACGAAGGAGGTGTTACGTGATCGCTGAGTTGCTCAACAACCTGAACAGCGACATCGTCATGGGGATGGCCCAGGCGGCCGGCGCCATCGTGCTCTGCGCGGCTGTCGTGGTCCTGTGCCGTCGGTTTGCCGTGCACGTGGAGCGCGAGACTGCGATATCGATCGCGCGTGGCCTCGTGCAGATGGTGTTCGTGGGCATGGTCCTGGCCGTGCTGCTGCACGGAAATTTGCTGGTCGGCATGCTCATCCTGCTGGCCATGACCTTTGCTGCCGCCGTGACCGCCTCGCGCCGGGCTCGGGACATAGACGGTTCGCTGCTGCTCTCTTTCTACGCGATCGCCGCCGGAGCAGGCATCGTGATCGCCGGGATGCTTGCCACCGGAACGCTCACCGCCGACATCGCGGTGCTGGTGCCCGTGGGTAGCATGATCATCGCCAATGCAATGAATGCCTGCGCGCAATCTGTGGAGCGATTCAGAGCCGATGTCACGGCACACGTGGGCCAGATCGAGGCGGGCTTGGCGCTCGGTGCCGACCCTGCTGTGACAGTTGCGCCTTATGTTCAGAGTGCGGTTTACGCCAGCCTGCTCCCCCGTCTCGACATGCTGAAGTCGCTCGGCTTAGTCTGGATCCCAGGCGTGATGGCCGGCATGATGGTGTCGGGCGCCAGTCCTGTCTACGCAGGCATCTACCAATTCATTATCGTCGCCATGATCTTGGCCGCATCGGGCATCGCCGGGCTGGTCGTGACGCTGCTTATGCGAACGCGTGCATTCTCGGCAGCCGCACAATTGGCGCTCCGTCCCGGGGAGCGGCACCAACCGCCGCGGTACGGAAACGTTCAAATCATGCCGAATCCATCATAGGAAGCGCAAGGAAGAACTGTTCCCTTTTGGGCGATGGGTCTGATTTTCAATACTTCCCGCACCCGGGCGGCAATGTGCCAAACCCGCGCGATCCCAAAGGTGCCTCTCAAATCCCGAACGCGGTGACGATCGGCCTGCGCACGATAATGAAATTCTGATTGGAAACCAGGCATTCTTGCTCAAGAGAATAGTTCGCGGGTGCTTGTCGCCGAATGGTTCTTGCGCAAAACCGCGAGGAATCCCCGCCCGTATTGTCCAAAGTTGCATCATCAATATGTGCGTATATGATTTTTCCGAAAAGACAGCGCTACACTCCGTAGCAGAGGGTCAACCGTGACGGCGTACCTTCAAGACCTCCTCGATTTTGTCGGGCTTCATCCGCCGCTGGCAATTGCGGCGGCCTTTCTCGTGTCTGCCGGCGAGGCCCTGCCGATCATCGGCTTGTTTTCGCCAAGCACAGTCGTGCTGGTTGGAATTGGTGGTCTTGTCGGCCTTGGCAAGGTGTCGTTCTGGCCGGTTTTCTTCGCGACAGTTCTTGGAGCCACCATCGGAGATGCGATTTCCTATTGGGCCGGTCGTATTTACAAGGAACGCTTCGCCGAGATTTGGCCCTTTTCCCGATATCGTGGACTTTGGACGGCCGGACAACGGCACTTTGATCTTCATGGCGGCAAGAGCATCGTCATCGGACGGTTCGTTCCAGGCATCAAGCCCGTGGTGTCCGGCGTCGCCGGCATGATGGGGATGGGCGTTTTTCGCTTCACCACCCTCAACCTCCTGTCTGCGATTGCATGGCCGCCGTTCATATCCTGCCCGGTGTCTCGGCTGGTCTGGCGCTGACCGGACTGAACGCCATCAGCAAACGGTTGGCCGTTTTCATTGGAGTGCTCGTCGTCGGAACGGTCTTGGCGATGTGGCTTGTGAAAGTGATTGTCAGATTGGGGCTGCGCTACCTGACGCGCTTTCAAATGGAATTGGTCGGTTGGGCCAACGGTCGTAACGACCGGATCGGGTATGCGATTGAAAGACTCGCGGCCCCGCATCACGCTGATTTTCGGCTGTTCGTCGTCATGAACGTCATTCTGACCGGTGCGATCATCGGCTGTGTCGCACTGGTTGAAGATGCCATTGCGAAAGATGCGGTTGTTCGATTTGACCAGGCCTTCGGACAGTTCCTGCAATCGCTCCGGACGGCCTGGTCCGACATAGTCATGGTCAACGTGACGATGTTGGCCGACTGGTTTGTCACAGCAGCGATCGCGATCGTGGGATGCATCGTTTTTCTCATCAATCGCCGTTTTCGGCTCGCCGTGGGTCTCCTTATCGCATTGGCGAGCACCATGATCTTTGTTCAGGGCATGGAGCTGTTGGTGCATAAGCAGCGACCGGTCGATATCTATTTCGGCGCGGATGCGTTTTCGTTCCCCAGTGGGCAGGCGACAATGACTGCGACCCTCTACGGCGTGCTCGGCTGGATTGCCTTTCGTGGCGCTGGCGCGACTCTCGGTAAGCTGGCCGCGTGCGCTGCGACCCTTCTGATCGTGGGCTCATGGCATATCGAACGCGGATTCGGCCCGACCCTTTCACTCTACGCGCCGCAGACCCAGCCAGCCGTCGGCTTGTCCAAGCCATGGCGCGATGGCGGCTGGCAGGAGCTGCCAACCTATCGGGTCGATCTCGCCGGAGAGACCGAGGAACCTCTCTTGCTCCAATGGCGCGGCAGCACCAACGCCCTTCAGGATGAATTGTTGAAACAAGGATGGCTCGTCGAGCCGGCATGGTCGCTAGCCGCGTTGAACGCATTTGTGCGCCCGGACACCGGCCCGGCCGGTTTGCCGGTGGTCCCGATGTTTAACGACGGCCGGCGCCAGGCGATTGCCATGATTCGAGTGGGGGACCTGGCCGGAGAACAGGGACGCTTCGTCCTGCGCGCCTGGTCCCAAGACGCCAGAGAGCCCAACGAACCAAATGCGGAAATCCTCCTCGGGTCGATCCTGTTTGAACGGGTCGATCATCCGTTGCGCCAACTCTCCGTTCCGATCCGCACGGATCATCGAACATGCAACGGCGATCAATTGCTTTCTGGCCTGGCCAACACTTTACGCGTCGGCGAAAGACTGGCTGGTCCCGAAGGGACCTGCGGCGGGCAAATCGTCCTGGCCTGGTGACCTTGTCCCGGAATCAAGATTGGACCCTTCCGGTTAACATCGAATTTAGTTTTCTGAACGGCAAT
>WNGR01002044.1_pt1 | contig 22223 bp, 29 predicted proteins | sample 5407581 | NCBI WGS metagenome assembly WNGR01 (sample SAMN13153383, study PRJNA577476) | soil metagenome | isolation source: 80 cm soil or saprolite under Garry oak tree replicate 2 | place: USA:California | collected 2016-06-15
GCCTCGCGAAAGTGCTCTGCGACGCCCGCGCGCTCGTCGAGAAGAGCCGCACGGAACCTTCGGCGGCGTCATCGAATGCGAACACGAACACGAACGCGGGGGGCGACCACGACAGTGAGCCCGCGGTGCCACGGCTCACAGCGGGTGGCATCATCACGCTAGAGAGGACATTGGTAAAACTGGAAGCACTTCAGCAGGTTCCTGCTAGTACTCCATAGCAATTATCCCCCATGGGTTGAAAGGAGGAGGCGGGCGAGGAGGCGGGGCGAGATTCGTCGTAGTATCAACATCAATTATTCGCATCATCGTTTGTACACATAATTTAGGCACGAGGGGTCGTGTATCTACTAAGGTGCCTTCACCTGGCTGGCATTCGTTTCTCTTTTCGTTACTTTTGATCAAGTCGTAGGCGGACGTTACTGGCGATTGTGCCATTTGAAGACACAGATACGGAGACACGCGTGGCGAAGTCGGGTTGGATGATGGTGATTGGTACTCGGGTGGTGGTGGCTCGTCTATTCTCACCAAAGCGCTGGTGGACATTAAATACAATGAATGAGGCTTCAAGTAAGCTATGTCAAAAAAAAAACATGCTGGAGTTTGTGGGTGAAATGTATGTCAGGTATCAGAAAAAAGAAAAAAAAAGTCCGAAACGAAGGAATAAGGATAGGAAGCGCAAGCTTTGAGTTCATGCACAGCATCCAAAAATAATACTAGCCAGCGGGTGAAGCCGGAGAGGGTATATACACGGTGTTGCATATGTGAAAACGGACGGGAATGCGGTCACGGGAATATCGATAGCTGGTGCGCGCGATGAGTCCAGTCTCTCTCTCTCTCTCTCTGGGTCACTGGGAGCACGGTGAAACGGGACGAAGAAATCAGTACAAACGGTAATGCGTCAACATGTCTTGTGGCAGTGGCAAAAGCCGCATACAGCAGAGCGAGCAGAAGAGACCCCAAAGTCCTTCGGACACTGGTTAGCACTGGCCAAGGAACTTGCTTTTGGGGAATGGCTGCTTGAAATCGTCCCTCCACGTCGTCAGATTGGGGTCCGTGTACGCTTCGGGATACCTTGGGTAGTAGTAACATCGTCAGTCACAATGCCCACCGAGGGGAGTAAAACCGCACTGACTGGTTGATATACGCCATCGTCGGAAAGTCCGGAGGATCGCACCCAACATTGATTTGATCTTTATGTTGGTAGACACGGATATAATCGACTCGCATCACGGTTGGGAACTGCAAGTGCTCGAAATCTATCTTGCCAAATGCTGGGGATATCCCCAGGTTAACAATAAGGTACTGGGTATTTGATTAGATAAAGACGGGATGCAGGATCGAGTAGTACGTGCCAATGGTTCTTGGGGTATCGGTCGAGTGTCGATCTCGACCTGTGAATCGGGACCCATGCCACTGCTCAATAACGTCCAAGCTGCCTTGTTGTTTGATATCCAAGTGATGTACTGCCCGAGACGCGGTCAGATGGATACTCAGTGTGAATTGTGACAAGGGAAACGCACGGCGTTGTCTACGCCAGGTTCGTATTCGAAACCATAAACGGAATATCCTCCACCGTTCAATTCGTACGCGGTCTGATCCGTTTCTGAAAGGGCGGAGACGGCTTGTTGGAACACGCCACCCTTGTACGAATTATATGTAGTGACGTCTGAATCATAGATGGTGGAGCTGTTCCCTTCTGGCCACGTATAGTTGAAGTTGAATGGCTAAGGAAGCAATAAGTATATTATAAAAGCACAAGATCGGGCAGAGGGACTCACGGCAAATTGACCAGATTGGGAGACCTGGCCCAATGCATTACCGGCTTTATCGAAATGGATCTAAAAGGGTGCGGAATTTGTTTTCGTATACAAAGGAATTGGCCAGCCTACGTACGGTTGCTTCAAAAACGTCAATCTCTGGAGCAGACCTTCCGACAAACGATCCATCTGAGTGCTTGGGTCCAGGATGCGACTCCCCGTCACAAGTGCAACGAGACAATTTTTGACCTTGAAGATATGAGAGCACATCACCGTTAAACGGGTCTCCGACCTCGACAGCGGCAAGCGGCAACCCATTTAGGGTCTGATTGGGAGCCGTCCCGACATCGCATGAATCGTACGTATACGGCCACTAGAGCGTGAGAAGATGAATGTCTGTGACAACGGGGACAGGATACAGTGGATTCGCACCATGCCCTCAAGAGAAGCCCCATAGCCGGCGCGACCGAGGTTTCCCATAGTCCAGACCGCAGGCCATAGACCGAAGACGTTGTTTGCTCCAGGTAAAGAGACATTAGTTTCCAAAAGGCCACCTGTGAAACAGAACTTGTTCCACGTCGACATCATGCCACCGGTGTATTGCAGGTCATGACTGGGCTTTTCGCTGAGGGTGATCTCGAGTGCTCCATTCTTTGTCGTGACTGCTTCGGGATCGTACCACTCAAGGTTACCCGTCTGCCAATAATGAAGATCGACAGCCTCCCAATACGGGTCATCTCCAGGATAAAAGGTACGACCGTCGATATTGAACTCGTCGGAAAATATCAGCTGTAATTCTTGAGACGGATCGTGAAACGAAGCTCGAGTCCAGAGCTTCTCCGGGGTGTCTACGTCGATGAGACCCCAGCCATTATTCATTTCAGGAACCTGAATTGCAAGAGTGAGCAGGACTTGTGAAAGTGAAGAAAAATGTATAAGCACCTGTCCAGTACTATTGAGCCCTCCAAGGTTAAATCCACCTTGTCGTGAAAGAGGGCTCTTTGTGAAGAAAGTGATTATGGGATAGCCAGCGCTGTTGTGCGATTGGACATGAGCCTGTGAACGCAATATGGACGAGGGAAAGACAAACAATAGAGCTACCAAAGAGAGGACCAAAAGAACGAGACAGCCAAGGTTGGTGAGACCACGATAGGTGAATATATGGCCTCCCCTGTCGTTCTTTCTGTCGCGTCTTGGGTCTGGGTTGTGAAGGTAATCGTCGGATTCTCGGTGATTGGGAGAGAGGTCAGAGCCCCAGGACGCAGGATCCGGGGATAAGGAAAACTGAGGGTACAATTAACCGAAGTGCATGACAGTAGTCACAAAAGTGGGTACCTTGTCTGATATTGAGTGTGATATGGCGCCGCCTGCTGCTGAAGGATAAGGAGACTCATTCTAGGTGGTGAGGTGAGAAACGAAGAGAGAGGTAAAATAAAAAAGACAGACGAGGGAAGCAGAGCTGAGGGTGGCGCGCATGGATCTCGGACCCCGTAAGAGCGCGGCCTGCACGCTCGACTGGCCAGGAGGTGTAAGGAGGTTTGTGGTGGAAGGAGTGTCCAAGTCAGCAACCTGGTACTGAGGCTGGCCCCGAGACGCAGTCGACATGATGAACGCTTTGGTTGGGTGATAAAGCGGCTCTGTTGCGTAGGCGGTTGCTTGATTATATAATCACTCAAAAGGGTCGGTACGTAACTCTATTGCAAGCTCTTTGTGCCTCACTCGGCTCCTGCTCCTTCTGTCAGTCCTAATATACCAGGCTTGCCCTGAGCCAGTTCCGCGACAGCACGTTCGACACGCCCCAATCCCGTTGATTCGCCACCTTCACCACCCACCTCCATACCCTTCTCGGCTGCCATCGCATCGATCCTCTTCAGCCGGCCTAAAACTGCCAAATTGGCTCGTTCCAGTACCTGCACTCCTTCCCCACTTTCCCCTTCTAACAATGCGCTCAGCACCCGCTCCTTCTGTGCTTGATAGTTGGCTCGTGACACGGTCGGCGCATGCTCCTGTGGGCGAAGCGCTTGCCCCCGTGCGCGACTTGGACCAGCTCCTCCGCCTGCAGCCCGTCCAACAGGCTCTGTACGCTCCAGCCATCGACCGAGTCCTGCAACAGCATCCTTCGTTCTCTTCGCCATGTCTCGTTTCGATGGTCGCCCTTTCTTCTTTGGTGGTACCTTTCCTGCCCGTGTGGTGCTCGCTCCAGACACTGGCTCCGTTTCCGAGAGAGGGGTCGACTCAGTTCTCTCCACCGTTTCCTCTTCGTCTTCCACAAATACCTCCCGCGGGAGTGTGCGTGGATTATACGGCTCCAGTCTGGAAACTGGGAGTATGTAGAAAACGCGCGCGTTTATCAATGTGGAGAGGACCTGGGACGCGTAGGGAGCCAGCACCAGTGGGACCACCTTTGGCAATTCCAGGAGTAAGTTATACTGGTCTGTAATAAGACGTTGTCAGGCGACCGTGCTGCGTCGAAACAGACCTGCGCATACCTATAGCAATATCAATTTGCCTGATCGAGTATAACGGTACTCGGGAGTCCGATGGTTGTGTCAAATAAAATGTGTATAGTCCAAAAAGTGCGACAAGTCTGCGTATGGGTTCGACTTGTTCGACCAATCGTTCTGACGAAACACTGTCTGGTTGATATGTTTTCGTAAAAAATAAAATAAAAGACCGCGCACCAACAAAGAGCCTACATGCAACAGTCAAGTAAGTATGGCGCGTGCGAGCATCGAACACTTTGAGGTGCATGTAAGTCCATCCCTGCTCTTGCCATAGGCGCTTGAATAGAGCAAAGGGCTGGGTGACAACATCCGTGAACTCCTGAATGAAGAGGTCAGTGAGTCGATCTATGTCCTCACGGAAGGGATTAACGAAGAGCGAAGAGGTGAAGAAAGGAGGCTGCAGAGTGAGATCACCACGTGCACCTGAAGGTGTTGGTGCGAGTGACATGACATGACTTGTGGCCCACTGTGAGCCTCGCCTGGCTTAAGGCGTCATGAGTGCACTCCTCCTTCGACAGCCCCGCACTTCCTGCTTTTTCTGCCAGTCCCTCGTTTCACCTCCGCCTCCTCAACCCCTCTCCTTCCTCTGCCCTCACTGTGGCTGCTGGAACCGTTACGACGCGAGCGGCGACATCCTCTCCGATGATCCCGCCATGCATGATGAGGCTCTCAACCGCAAATCCTTCGCCCGACGAGGTGTGCACACTCCCTGTTTCCGTTCTTGTCACCCTCTCTCAGTTACTGCGCCTCAGCGTCCCCACGAAAAGATCGCCTCCTGACTACCTTTGGCAGCGCGCCTTTCTGCTCGACGTGCCAGTCAAATCAGAGGCTCATCGTTAGCCTCTTATCAAGCTATCTGCCACCTTCTGATGACGTGCGCCCTTGACGGCCTTAAATTGCTGCCGGCTCTCTCTCACCACCCGCGTGTCGTTCTTCCAGGATCCTGACTACGAACCTCGCCTCGCCAGCTTCGCGAGCTACAAAGCTTCCATGCACGCACGTTATCCTCCTGTGTGCGAGAGGTGTGCCCCGCTCGTAGAAGAGGAGATCCGTAAAAAGGATGTCATGGCGCGCTCGAACGCGCTCGGGTCATGGCTGAATGAGAGCAAGAAGAAAGATACGCGGCGCCAAGTATTATCGTCGAGCGTGGACCGATACAAGTTGAACCGTGAACTACGCTGGTGGGCCGCACGCGGTGCTTTATGGGTAGCCACCTTAGTTGGGGTGGTATCCATCGATGTGGCTGGTGTGTACAATGTCCGCTTTGCTGCGCTGGAGCTGACTTCTATGACCAGGGGCGACAGGTCGTTTGACCTTACCTGGGACGAGGATGCTCGTTCCTTCGCTGACAGCTCTGATTCTCCTGTCAATACTTTGGACTGCTTGGCTACCCACCTACGCGTCTTTTCGAAGAGCGGAGCTCCAGGGTCGGAAGGTGCGCGTACGGGGTAGAGAACAATACGCAGTGAGTCTCACCTGTCTGGAGGAAATAGTGTCTGTCATAACGTATTACCCTCCCTCCATAGGCATTACAAACTGCGGCGTGGTTAGTGAGGATGCTCACCGCGAGCCTTATCACGCTTTCCTGGCACCGTCCTTCTATGGACTACCTATCCCTGCGCTCCCGTCCTGCCTCAATCGGTAGCCGCATCTTCTTCAGTCTTGCATCATGTATCGAGCTATTCGTGAGTAGACCATCCCAGAGTTGCTGTGCGAATTTCCCCATGGACCCTCCTCCCCACAGATACTCGTCTACTCCTTCCTCACCCTTCGCCTTCACCGCCCACCGGCAGTCCGCCTGATAGACACCTCCGCTTCCCGCGCTAGCACCCCAAGCGCCGGCCCCGCTTCCCGCACTTCCAGCCCCCCACTGCTAAGCTCTACCATCTCTACCAGCACCAGCGCCTCCGCGCATCCACCCGAGCTCCTCGACAGCCTCTCCCTCTCCACCGCGCCGACGACGATCCCACTCCGCACCTGGCACGCGGCCGGTCCCGTCTTCGGGCACACTTCACTGCTGCGACCGGCGATTTTCTCCCCTGCGCCGTCGTCGCAGACGCGCGACGACGCGGAAATGCGTTCGCAGCAGCAGCAGGACGAGGAGGAAGATGACGCGATGGATTGGACGCCGACGGCGTCACCTGTACGCCAGTCGTCGGGACCGGTCCCGCGCGCCGGCGGTGGCCAGGCGCAGACTAATGGGGCGGCGGGGTCGGATGCGACGACTGGACTCGAGACGCTGCTGGAGCGCACGAATATTGACTCGTCTGAGACGGGCGGCGGTGCGTCTTATGGGGCGCAGGCAGGACGACGACGAACCCAGATGACAAGGTGGTCGTGGGGTTGGGTGTACGCGCTCTCGCTGGTTCCATTGATCGGCGTGGTGTACTATCAGGTACTACTCGGTAGAGGATTTTTTGCGCTCTCATAAACCTAAACCCTCGTTCGCGGATGACGTGGCTTGGTTGTATTAGTCTGACATCCTGTCATCATTGATTGAATACTACTTTGATTTGCTCAACTCGATTCTACCTGTATTGCACTGGGAAAATGCGTTCTCGTCCATCACTGGGCGGAAGAATCGAACAAAAAAAAAAGGGAGGGGGGCCAAAAAAACGGAATATATATACGCGTGATATACAGGGACGAATTACTCCGCGTGCCACATGGGTGGGTATGAGGGTGCAAAGACAAAATGCGTCTTCGGCACTGTGCTTGCACGCGTTGCAAGTTCGAAAAAGAAAATTACTTGAGAAAGTAAGGGGAGGGGGGGAGGGGAAGTGCAGGACGCTCAGCGACTCGCAAGGACAGAGGAGGAGAAAAAAGAAAGTTATTGCGTAAATTCGTACGAAGAAGGACAGGACAGGGTCATTCGGGCCCCCCCTGCGAAGGGGCATGCGGAGTGCGGACACGACGACAACGCGCGGTTAAGTGCTGGCCAAAACACCCTGTCTCAGACAGGACGACAACAAGGACTATCCCAACAAAGAAAAAAAAACTGACACTATAATTGTTCGATCATCATTATGGTCCGATTTACTCAATAGTTGGTGGCACCAGCGTGGTTATAATCGTAAGCATCCTGCGCGGTGTAGCCGCCCTGGTGGTGAAGAGGGACGCCCGAGTGGGGTTCGTAGCCTCGGTTGAGGCTCGGACCACGCTGGACTATGCTCTCTTGCATCTGGGGCTGGGGGCTAGGGCCACGAGCGAGGTCAGCGTAACCCCCAACTGGCGCGAGCGTCGCAGCGCCAGCGGTGAAGTCGTGTTCGGGCAACGGCGTGAGGCTGCGAGCAGCAGCGTTATAGGCGACGGGGCCGTTCTGACTGTCGCTGCGGGAAAGGCCGGCGCCGTGTTCGTTGCCGGCAGAATGGAACGAAGACGCGTTGGAGGGAACTCTGCGATGCGTGGGGAGGCCACTGTCGTGGTCCGCCGGCTGCCAGTCGATGGGCTCGAGGCGATCCTCGAACGAGGCCGAGGGACGGAACTTCCATTTGCGGATTATGGTCCAGATGATAGCACAGCCTCCAATTGATGCGGCAAGTACAATGAGGATCGTCAGGGTGGTGTGGGACAGACTAGAGCCACCAATTTGGGAATTGTCGCTGGACGAAGACGAGGAGGGAGCCGGGACGTGGCTGGTCAATGTTACCGAATCGACCGAGGTCGTTGGGCCGATGATGTTGAGCGACGGCTTAGTGTCAGGCGTTGAAACTGGGGTATTCGAAGTGGAAGAAGAGGTGGTGGTAGACGAGGTGGATGAGCTGGTCGTCGTGGACGAAGAGCGGGTCGAGCTCGTTGAAGTCGTTGAACTAGTACTCGACGTGGACGAACTGGATGAGGTCTGTAGGGAGGGATCAGCATCCCAGAAAATTGTTCGGGTCGAAGCAAAGCTATCTCACCGAGGAGCTCGAAGGCAAGGAAGACGATGTACTAGTGACGAGTGAATTAGAGTCCGATGAAACTTGTGGCGAGGGTGTTGGAGAGGGGGAAGGGCTTGGAGACGAGGTGGTCGACGAACTCCCGGCGGGAGGATCGTTAGCAGCACCAAAGGCACCGAGTTCATCAGGTAGTTTTTGACGGACATCGAGGTGAGCTGGTGCTCTCATCTTAATCATGCGCTTGAGGTCGACATGGTCGCGACGATGAGCGGAGCCTGGGAAAATACCGTTGGCGGAGGATGGACCAACGAGAACTAAAAGGACGACGATTGGGAAAATGAGTGTGATGGCACGCTTGCGAGTGAACATTGCGGGATGCTTCTAGGCGAACTGTTTGTTTTTTATTGGACCAGCCTGGAGGGAGGAGAGGTGGGAGAAGGTGGACAGAGACGAGAAGGGGAACAGGGACGGGAACGGGAACAGGAACGGGCGGTGACAGAAGGGTTGTCAAAAAACGTCAAAGGCGGTCGTCAAGTAAAAATTCGAAAATAAATGGATATCAAGTCCTTATCAAATTACGCGATGTCCCGATAATCTTATAGAAAATGTCTGTACCATTCACTGGTCTACTGTCCGTCTCATCGCTCGCCCCTCGTTCCTCCCTCCTAATTGTGGCTCGTAAGCGACCAGCTGCTCAAAGGCACGGACTTTGGTGTCACGTAGTCGCTCGCCTGAAGGCCCGACCATTGAGGATTGAACAGCACCTGTAGGCTATATTGCCCTGCAGGAAGACTAATTGACACCACCGTCACTCCCGGATTCGGTTGATCCGACTGTCCCGATGGTAGCGCAGGGTCACCAGCCAAACGTACTGCATCTCCCTTCGCAAATTGAGCACCCGAAGGTGCGTTAAGTATCGTCATCTTCAGCGTTTGACCATCCAGGGTCAACGTCGCAGACGTTCCACCAGAATCGATGTTGACAGTGGCATTAGTGTGCATTCGCCACATGACAGTCCCTTGCGCATTAATATCATCTTGTAACAGCACTTGCTGCCGGCCGTTCAGCAGCCGCACCCCGCGTGAGAATGACGTCCTGACGAAAGCATCAACATGACGTTCTCCATCACTCCCTTTTACTCACACGTCGGAATATGCGCTTGTTAAATCGGCGACAAAGTAAGCAGTCGAGTCACTTGGCGCCTTGAATACCGTGCTCGACCCTTGCGCTGTCCCAGACGAGTCGTGGGTGATCGTTGGGTGCGCCGACACATCTTGGTTCGCCTGATTCACCAAAATCGTGTTTTGACCCTCTGTCCTCTTTCTGTAGTACAACCACCGTGTTGCATTCTGCGCGTCGCTCGTGAAGTAATCTTGGGAAAGATAGTCACCGGACCCGAGCTGCCCGATCCAGCGCGTACCCAGAGCATCGAGGACAAAGTCACCACAATCAAGGTCATTATGGTTTTGGTGTCCTTGCAGCGTCCCCGCCTTGATTGCCACGTATAGCGCGTTGATATCCGTCCAAGTACTCCGCATCGACCCCCACTGATCTCCACCAAAGTCGAAGAAGTGGTCAAGCGGGGCTCCATTCCAGAAAGCGCCGGATATGGTTGGGTCGTACCAGAACATGCTCCATGGTTCTGCTGCGTCAGCTTGGTCACGCTGGAACAACGCATATTGTGGCGCATTGTACAGCGAGGCGTAAAAGGTCATGCTGTTGGCGGTTGTGGAGAACTTGTTTGGACCATGATCACCGTAGTTGAACAATGAAGTCGGTCCAAATGCATACATATGGTAAAGGCCCGTGAGGTTGAAGTTCGGATTAGCGCTCGAGAGGCCAAAGTCAGACCCGGCGGCCGTGAGAAGCGACGAGGTCATCTCGGCATGACCTGTCGTACCAAAGTACCAATAATTAGCCGTCTCGTTCCATGTACCGTCTTGACTTGGCCCCAGCGCGCAATTTTGCTTCGCGTTGTTAATTGTGAAACCCAGTAGAGCAGCGGCATTGCCTGTCGTGTCGTCGCCGAGGATGGCCAATGCCCCAAGGGTGAGACCGCCGTTGCAAACGCAATTCCAATTACCATAGACGCCTTTGCTCCACCAGCCGACACCACTGGGGTCCCCTTGGTAGACGGAAACACCAGGGCTCAAGCCATACAGATTCATGGTAAACCGAATTTGGCTCTTCTGGTCGTCGCTCCACATGTCATACAACCAGTCATAAGCAATACCGAACGCAGCCGAGAACTCTGCTGTATCGAGGAAATGCGCCGTGTTCCATTTGTCAGTGGACGGGCCAAATGATGTGGTGCCATTTCCGGCAGCATTCTAAGTAGTTACACTTGTAAATCCCTAAAAGGTTCAGGCAGGTCACTAGCTTACTTGTATTTCTGCCCACGTTCGGTCGACCCATTTCGTATCATTTGTCATTCGGTATACATATGCGAACGCCTTGATGCGCATTTTCACTTCGCGGGCGTTGTCCAGAATCCCGCTGGCACCATCAAGGTGATATTGGACAGGTGGCAGTGGATAGTAGGCTGAAGCGTTCCCAAAAATAGTATCATTCCAGCGCTTGAGATAGGGGTCATTGGCAATGAGGCTGGGCAGGGCGTCCCATTTATACTTGGGAGCAATGAGACGCGGGCGATCTGAACGAAGCGAGGTGGGACTAGGACTAGAGGAAAAGGCAAAGGGATCCTTCGGCCACGCGAATGCCGTGTTGGAAGGGTTGTACGTAGGTTCTGAAAAAGCGGCTGCGTTTGTCTATAAAAAGTAAAGTAAACCGATAAGACATTAAAAATAGAACTTGAATTTTGCGAGACCCACAGTGGACGGATATATGGGCACCATAAATTCAGAGTCAGTACCAGTGGGGAATATGCCCACGGCATTCTTGGCGCTCACTGCAGAGCTGGCTGCAGCAGGACTTCCGGAAGACGAACTGGAGCTGGAGCTAGATTTGTTACCGTGGCGGGATGCGAGGACACCAGCTACCACCGCCCCAGCAATGACAATGACAGCGACAGGTATACCAAACTTGATCCACTTGCTCAGAGGTTTTTTCGCGTTGGCGGGAGTAATGTAGCCGGTGGATGCGTTGTAGTATGGATCGCCCGAGCCATAAGGCGAGCGATTTTCAAGAGCGTTGTAGCTGGCCATGGCGCCAGCGGCCGGACTGTAACGAAGGGTTTGGGGAAAGTGAAGGAGAAGGAGAAGGAAGTGGAAAAGAGAGACAAGAGTGAAGGTGAGAGAGGAGGAAAGGAAAAGGCTTAGCACGACGACAAGGCAACGCGCGCACATTTGGCATTATTATGTAATCAGGAACGATCGCACAAACTACTCGAATTCGCCCAAAAATACCGCCGCGGCGCCCATCCCAGTTCCCATGCACATCGATGTAACGAGGACCTGCCAATGAACCATGAGTACTTTGATTGATGATCGATGATCGATCAAACGACAGACCTTTCCACCTCGCCTCTCTAGCTCATGAAGCCCAGTTGCAATCTGTCGCGCACCTGTCGCCCGTAAAAGTCGCTGTATTATCAACTCTCAAACTCTTCCTCGAAATAGCATCAGGACTTATCTAAGGGGTGGCCAAAGGCTATGGCTCCTCCGTTCACGTTGACCTTCTCCAGATCGAGTCCGAGCTTGCGCACGCAATGGACGTACATGGAAGCGAAGGCTTCGTTGATCTACAATCACAAGATGGTCGAGCTCTCGGGTCATACGAACCATTTGTGTTTATGCATACCTCGAACAGATCTACATCTTCCTTTGTGAGACCAACCTTCTCCAATACTTTTGGTATGGCAATGGTGGGTCCAACGCCCATGATACGAGGAGCCAAGCCTGCTCATATGTTTGATTAAACGGATCACCCTTCAATGATATCAACACCCACCGGAGATGGCTATGTTGGCATACTTGGCAAGCACTCGTAGACCCAACTCTTCCGCTTTCCTTCTCGTCATCAGTAGCACGGCGGCGGCACCGTCTGTGATTTGACTGGCATTCCCCCCTGTCGTCCGCGCGGGAGGCCATTGGGGAAAGGCAGACTTGAGCTTCAGAAGAGTATCCTTCGTAGTGCCAGAACGAATACCATCGTCCTTGGAGACGGTGACCTTCTTGCGGGCACCAGTGGCAGCGTCTTTCTGGTACGCAGTAAATGGCACGATTTCTTTCGCGAAGTAGCCCGCTTTGTCTGCAGCCTCGGCGCGTTGAAATGATCTGGCAGCAAACTCGTCCATGTCCTCTCTCGAGATGTTGAATTCACGCGCGACATTCTCGCTTGTCCAACCCATGGGCTGCAGAGAGTCGACTGCAGGACCACATGCCTTTATTTCTTCGCTCGCAGCTCCTGGACCAACATCTGGACTGAGACGCGAAAATTAGCGCGAGATCAATCCAAGACAAGACGCGTAGGTGCCTACTTCCATGACATGCTCTCCACGCCAACAGCCAGCCCCACGTCAATCTGCCCTGCTCGTATCTCACTTGCGATAGTCGTGACTGCGACGAGACCAGAGGAGCAGAAACGATTTATCGTCTGAATGGGTACGCTGTCTGGAATTCCTGCGGCCAACGCCGCCGACCGTGCCTCGTACGTCGGACCCTTTGGAAGAACCGTCCCGACGCAGATGTCCTCAATAATTTCGGAGTTAATCCCGCTGTGTTTGATTGCTTGCTGTGAGATGGTGTAAACTCCCAGTACCACAGACTTTGGACAATACACACTCTAAACATCTCAGTCAAAAGCTCATCACTCCTGGGAGACGCAAATGCGGTTATATCAATAATAGCCCGCATGAGAAATGAAAAAAATGACCAACCGCATATCCCGGAATCCTCCCTTCTTAGCTTTGCATAGTGGCGAGCGAATGGCCATGGTGACAACGACATCGTCAGCATTCTTGCGTTGAAGCGTTCTGAGATTAGATGATTGAGCCATTCAGGAAATGAGATAGTCCCGAGCTAGTGCTTGTTGGTATACTGTATGAGAGTCGATGTTACGTGCTCGTCGTCTAAGTTCTAGGAGATCCGGCCGCGGAAAGCTCGGCGCTGACTGTGGACGCACGTTGATGATTACTGTATGACATGTGATGTCCATCAGAGAATCGACACTTCAAGCGACAACGCGCGGCGCAATCCATACCCGCGATGGCCGCCTCTGTTAAAGCGGCCGTTAAACCCCGTTTTATAGGTTCGTAAATGAGCCGACTTGTGATAGCATGAATGCCACTGAATGTCCGGATTCTTGCAGATATCGGAGGTTCGGGTGTTATCGTTGCTGTCATGGTGTACTTGACCACCTTTCAATCACAGTTAATCTTACGGACCCCGTATTTCGTGGACGATACCGTGGTCGCCAGAAGCACGATGGTCAGTCCACACAATCGTGTGACCCGGACCGCTTCAACTCTTAGCCTGCAGACGACTTTTCCCATGTGCTAGAACGTTCTAGACGTGCCGGAGTGGAGTCTATGATCATAACTGGTGGGAGCCTCAGTGAGTCGAAGCTCGCGTTGAAACTTGCGAAAGAACACAGTGCGTGCCGCACATCCCATCCACCCTTCGGCAAAGTCATGAGGATCATTCATAATAAGACCTATATGCTACCGTCGGATGCCACCCAACAAGATCGACAGACTTTGAGAAAAATCCGAGTGGCTACCTCCAAGCCTTGGATGAACTCGTCGGTGCACACCTAAGTGGCCCCGGACGCGTTGTAGCCATAGGTGAATGTGGTCTGGACTATGACAGGACACACTTTGCTTCAGCAGCTATTCAACAAAAGCACTTTCGTAAGTGTGACCAAACGTCGGCGCATTGCCAGTCCGCTGACCACGGCACGGTGTACATCCCCACAGGCTCTCAATTGGCCTTAGCAAAGAAATATCACCTCCCCTTGTTCCTCCATTCTCGCGCTGCGCACAACGATTTCGTTCGAATATTACGCGAGGAAGGATTTGGCGAGGATGGCGGGAAAGCCGTCGGTGGTCGAGGTGGTGTCGTTCACAGTTTCACTGGATCAGCTGAGGACGCCAATGACTATGTACGTACTCGACCATTGAGGTTGGACCCAACTGAGCGGCATCTTTTCTCAGATCAAGATGGGATTTCATATCAGGTTCGTTCTCCAACGGGTGTTTTATTGTCTCACTGAGAAACCCGACAATTCGCAAGCATCAATGGCTGTTCTTTAAAGACCGAGAATAATCTAGCTACGGTCAAGTCGATTGATCGTCAACGAATCATGTTTGAGACAGGTAACGTCTTGTCACGCAAAGATATCCTTACTCGCTCACTCACACGCAATATGATACGGAAGTCGATGAAGGGGATCACGCGCATATCGTTCGGGGTCTGGGCAAGATCGAGTTGTTGGACCACGAGAAGAATATTGGCCTTCTGTGGCGAGCGAGAACATGAGGTTTCCGTGTAAGATTTGGCCGTCACGCCCAAGCTGGAGGCCGGATGATACATATGTATGAGAAGCATTGGGGGGGGGATACTGGGGGGATACCCCTTCCGCGCTTATTAAGGTTAAGAACGTCCCCGACGGTGATTGATACGAATCCGAGGAAACGCTGGTCGTTGCGCTTGAACTTGCGTTGATCGAATACTTGAATTTGGATTTTGGACGATTCTCGAATAGAGTGCTATGGAGGGATGAAAGAGAAGAACCAACCGGTGATCTCGAGGACCAGTACAGCGCAAAAAGGTGGTTGTCGCGAACTTGAATTGCCGCCCAGCCCCACATCGTTCTCGAGCCACAATCCGGTTTTACACCACGCCTTCGCCAGTCATGTGAGCAACAGCCTAAGCGCGTACCATCACGACCAGTAAGTATCGCGTTAGTCGGAGAGGCAAAGCAAATCGGATGTGCACCAAGAGCCAATGTAAGCGCCATGAAGGCAGAAGGAGGGGGCAAATGCTCCCACCAAGGCAACTTAGACGGCGGGTTCAAATCCCTCCTTGAAGTGAAACGTGCGGATAGATAGAGGGAAAACGAATTGGCGACCTCAGTAGTATCCCTTGGTGTACTTACTATAGTACGCAGCTTTTGGAAACTCCTCTGAACGATCCTCTTGCGTGACACACTCTAATGAGAAACACCCTTTGCGATCCCCAACTTACACTGGCAGTACCTCGCGTTTCCGATCAGCTCTCAAATGTCTCTCGCTGACTCTGTTATCCCTATCCTACGCTTGTCTACGTCCCCCTTTGGGACGACCTCATGTGTTCAGCCCGAACAGCTCTATCGTGTTTCTCCATCCCTGATCTACAAAATCCTGAAACGACACTTCTTCCTTGACCTTGTGGACGACCCAAGCTACCGCACCAATTGTACTGGGCTCGTTTCTACCTTTCACGGGCCTTCCGGGAACAAACGCTTCCCCCCGTACGGCCGGAGGGAGGTATAGCTCGCGTAAATCAGCTGGGAGGCTATCGATGTATCTTCGTGAAGCCTGTAATACATTACCAAGCCGCAGCCGCAGGCAACTTAGCGCCTCATACCGTACCACCATCTACAAACATCTCATTCCATTTCTTCCTTGCCCGCATGCAATCCCAAGCTCCTTCCTCCCAGCACAGCCCGCATCCATCCGAACTCACCGCTCATCCACATCACCCTACGGAGCAGCCGGCTGCCCAGCCCAGCCCCCTCCCCTCCCCCACACCGGAGCTCCGATACAATCCGCGCGGGTGCCCATACGACGTCGGCGAACGTCGGCCTTGGCGGCGACGACGACCGCGCCGCGCTAGGTCCACCGCCATCGGGTTCGGAAATGCGCATGACGTCAACGCGGTGCATTTACTTTGTGGACTGGAACACGCGCACGACCACGTGGGACGACCCGCGGCTGCCGTCGACGGTCGATGCGGACGCGCCGCAGTACAAGCGAGACTACCGGCGGAAGATCGTCTACTTCCGAAGCCAGCTGGCGATGCGCCTGATCGCCGATGCCAAGTGCGACAGCTTCGCGCGATCATGCATCTCCGGCCGTAGGACCTCCGCAAGCGGCTCATGGTCAATTTGAGGGCTCGGACGTGCTCGACTATGCCGGCGTCTCCCGCGAGTGGTTCTTCCTCCTCTCGCATGAGATGTTCAACCCGAGCTACGGCTTGTTCGAGCACCCGGCGCACGACAACCACACGCTACAGATCACCTGGCCTCAGGCGTGAACCCGGAGCACCTCAACCATTTCGAATTCATCGGCCACTTTCTCGACCTCGCCGTATTCCACCATCGGTTCCTTAATGCATACTTCATGCCGGGTTTCAATAAGATAGTTCTCAACCAAAAGGTGAACCTGAAGGACCTTGAAGCGGTAGACTATGGGCTATACAAAGACCTTACCTGGATGTTGTGCGTGCTCATCGTCGTGGTCGCGGCTGATGCCTCTTTGTCACAGGGAGAACATTATAACGGGTGTGCTCGATGAGACATTACGGAGGCGAACCAAGAGGAGTACATCGATCTCGTCGTGGCGCACCGGGCCACAGGGCGGATCGCGGAGAGTTCCGCGCGTTCATGGGGACATATTGCCGCTAGACGTGCTACGCGTGTTTGACAAGCACGAGCCGGAGCTGCTCATCGGGAGGAATGACGGAGATCGACATGGACGACTGGACGCGGTTCACCGACTACCGCGGGTACGAGAAGACGAACCGGGTGATCGAGTAGTTCTAGGCGTGCCTCCGCTCGTGGTCTGCGGAGCGCGAGGCGTGCCTGCTCCGATTCACGACGGGCACATCGCGCGTGCCCATCGACGCATTCAAGGATATCCGGGGCAGCGACGGCCCGCGCCGCTTTACGACCGAGAAGAGCGGGGACCCGAACGGCCTCCCACACAGCCACACGTGCTTCAATCGCCTCAACCTACCGCCGTACGATGACTATGAGAGCCTGGGGCGCAAACTCCGCTTCAAGTTCGCAATCGAGTGCGTTTCCTTGAGATTTTTGCTCGTGGGTTGTGGTCGCCCACAGAGGTTTGCTAGTTTGTGTAGGGAGACTGAACTTGGGAAAGAGTAAAGAGTGATTCAACACCGTTGGGACTTGGAAATCTAGAACAGTCCACCCTTCTGCGTGCTGGGACACGCAACGAATTTCATTTGTTTCGGCCGGTCCGGAGGGATTCGTGTCTCCCTTATTTTTTTGCTCATCAAGCCGTTTCTGTTAATAAACAGCCACACACTGTACGATATATAACATGTGCCAGTGATATACCACCACCTTCCCTCTCCTTTTTTCCTTATACATTCCGGGAGACAGCCCCATCCACTAGTTCGTGTAACGTGCTAATTACAAGTGCCACGTAGTTTCTCTTTCCCTGCTCCCTCTCCCATGCGTTCGTTCGCTTATTTTCCTGCTCAACAAAATCGCGGATGGGTAATGTCATGTGATTCACGTGCCGGTGGCACGCAACACACAGTGACCGAGTCTTGAATTCAACGTGTACGGCCTCAATGAGCTCTCATATAGCATATCACATTACACTTCGGACCACCCAAAGAAAACCCACGGATCGCTGTAGCGGTTCTATCTAGGTGTTAATACAAGTAGTCCAACTCCGCCCATGCACGAAAGTAGAAATATCAATGCGGGTTTCAGGTGTGCCGGCAACCCAAATAACACCTAGGCGGTGAAGATGTGCCCTATGTATTCGCGGGACCCACACTAGGAGTTCACCTTTACTACCACATATCCATCCCTCCTTGTTGATCATGGTGTGGTCAGTAAAGTCGACGTGTCTTGTAGTTTCCGTATTTCCTGTCGTAGCGTTCAACATCCGAATTGACCCATGTCCTGATGAGACAATGCGCTGACCATCTGGCGTGAATACCACAGACTCAACCGAATCCGTGTGCCCAATAAATGGGCCTGCCTCTGTCTCTCCCATAGTGGCGTCCCACATACGAATTGTTCCATCGTCCGAGCCTGAGACGATGCGTTGGCCGTCTGGCGAGAATGCCACAGACCTGACCAAAGACGTGTGTACAGTAAATGGGCCTGCCTCCGTCTTTCCCGTAGTGGCGTTCCACACACGAATTGTTTGATCGGAAGAGCCTGAGACGATGCGCTGGCCATCTGGAGAGAATGCCACAGACAAGACCGAATCCGTGTGTCCAGAAAATGGGCCTGCCACCGTCTCTCCCGTGGTGGCGTTCCACACACGAATTGTTTCATCGTTCGAGCCTGAGACGACGCGCTGGCCATCTGGCGAGAATGCCACAGAATGGACCGAAGATGTGTGTCCAGAAAATGGGCCTGCCACTGTCTCTCCCGTAGTGGCGCTCCACACACGAATTGTTTGATCGTCCGAGCCTGAGACGATGCGCTGGCCATCTGGCGAGAATGCCACAGACATGACCCAAGACGTGTGTCCAGTAAAGGGGCCTGCCTCCGTCTCTCCTGTAGTGGAATTCCACACACGAATTGTTTCATCGCTCGAGCCTGAGACGATGCGCTGGCCATCTGGAGAGAATGCCACAGACCAGACCGAAGACGTGTGTACAGTAAATGGGCCTGCCACTGTCTCTCCCGTAGTGGCGTTCCACACACGAATTGTTTGATCGTCCGAGCCTGAGACGATGCGCTGGCCATCTGGCGAGAATGCCACAGACAAGACCGGAGACGTGTGTCCAGAAAATGGGCTTTCCTCTGTCTCTCCCGTAGTGGCGTTCCACACACGAATTGTTTGATTGTAAGAACCTGAGACGATGCGCTGGCCATCTGGCGAGAATGCCACAGACAAGACCGGAGACGTGGGTACAGTAAATCGGCCCGCCTCTGTCTCCCCCGTAGTGGCGTTCCACACACGAATTGTTTGATCGTCCGAGCCTGAGACGATGCGCTGGCCATCTGGCGAGAATGCCACAGACATGACCCATTTCGTGTGTCCAGTAAAGGGGCCTGCCTCTGTCTCTCCCGTAGCAGCGTTCCACACACGAATTGTTTGATCGGAAGAGCCTGAGACGATGCGCTGGCCATCTGGAGAGAATGCCACAGACTTGACCCAAGACGTGTGTCCAGTAAAGGGGCCTGCCACTGTCTCTCCCGTAGTGGCGCCCCACACACGAATTGTTTGATCGTCAGAGCCTGAGACGATGCGCTGGCCATCTGGCGAGAATGCCACAGACCTGACCCAATTCGTGTGTCCAGTAAATGGACCTGCCTCCGTCTTTCCCGTAGTGGCGTTCCACACACGAATTGTTTGATCGGAAGAGCCTGAGACGATGCGCTGGCCATCTGGAGAGAATGCCACAGAGTCGACCCAAGACGTGTGTCCGGTAAATGGGCCTGCCTCTGTCTCCCCCGTAGTGGCGCTCCACACACGAACTGTTTGATCATCCGAGCCTGAGACGATGCGCTGGCCATCTGGCGAGAATGCCACAGACTGGACCGAAGATGTGTGTCCAGAAAATGGGCCTGCCTCTGTCTCTCCCGTAGTGGCGTTCCACACACGAATTGTTTGATCGGAAGAGCCTGAGACGATGCGCTGGCCATCTGGAGAGAATGCAACAGACAAGACCCAATCCGTGTGTCCAGAAAATGGGCCTGCCTCTGTCTCTCCCGTAGTGGCGTTCCACACACGAATTGTTCCATCGTCCGAGCCTGAGACGATCCGCTGGCCATCCGGGGAGAGTGCAATGGACCAGACCCCATCTCCAACACTTGAAATCACCATCTCCAATGATGGCCAATGAGATAATCGCCCACGTTCCAGGCGTAAGATTCGAGGAAACGAGCTGGAATAATGTATAGAGACAAGAGAACCAGTCGGCGCAAATGGTAGAGCAGAAAGATAGACATGTGGAGCACTCTTTGCCATGGCCATCCCGAAATATCGCACGAACACAGAAGCATCGTTGACAAACGACCTGAATTTATCTAGGTCTGTTTGAGAAACCTGCTGCAATCGTAGCGATTAATTGTCCGCCTTCCTCACCGAATCAACAGTTTTACTCACGCCTCGACCAGACGCTAGCCACACATTCAGAGTCGACAACGCTGGCGAAGCAAGACCCACGTTGCTCGTTACGCTAAGGGCCTCCAGCCAAAAAAGAAATTTCTTCTCAAAGAAAGTCCGAAGTCGGACAAACAGGTCGGTTTGAAAGTCAATATGTTCCAAATGATCGTCCCAGAAACGGCAGGCATACAACAGAGCAGCTGGGATGTGTTTATCAACGCGGGAGTGAAGGTCTTTGACGTCTTTGTTGGCAAGATATGATGACTCGAGATTGCAGATATTAAATTTGAGGTCTGAGAGCAGTAGACCGAGACAGGAATAGACCAATTGACAGTGAGCATCACGAAGGCCGATAAAAAATTCACCGCTCTTCTCTTTATTTGTGAGAAAATCGCGGAATGAGGTATGGAGAGGAATGATGGGAAGGCTTTCATCGGATGAGTTGACATTACTCAACAACGAGCCGAGGCGATGGAGCAATATCACAACCGCATCGCCGTCGTCGCCATCGAAGGAAGCGTGTTGTCGCAGAGTGGTCAGGGAGCTGATAGAGAGGGGTTCAATTGAAGCAATGAGCTGTCCCACGACAGATCGAAAGAGTAGCCGCGATTCTTGCTGTGTGAAGTATCCTTCAAGGACATCTTTGTATAACTCGTCCAAGGGATCTCGTCCATGGCAATCTGCAGTGAGTCTCAAAAGATGCTCTATGCACTTTTTCTTGCTAAAGCCAAAGAACTCGGGAGGGTTTAGGATGTATCCACGTGCGACCGCTGCCCACTGAAACAATCCCTCCGCCCTTATTGCCAGCGCTTCGCCATACTTTCTGAACTCGTCTGAAGGGAGCTTCTCCTGAAGAAACGCGAGGATGTCGTCATGTGTCGTAGCAGCCAGCTCGGAATCATTCGTGTATTTGATTTTGGTGCCGGCAGACCTGTCTCCGACGAACGCAGACTCGATGTCATGCTCAGGTCGCGAAGTGATGAGCACACGAAAATTTGATGGCAGTTTGGAGAGTGCTTTAGGAAGAAATGTGTGTAAGCCGTTTTCACCAGTTACATCCCCACTCTCGTCCAAGCCATCGATTACGACAAGAATAGGACCGACGATGTGCAGATCCTTCAGTGGCTCCAGGATAAGGGATTCGAACAGGGTATCATAGTCACGGGTTCCAACTCGAAGAGAGGAGTTGTCCTTTACGACCCTCCCCAGAGCGGTTTTAAACGAAGGATAGCGGTCGGAGAGATCGCGAGCAAGAGTCGTGAAGAGATGATATGCTTCCCGTTTGGATTGCTCTTTCCGCAAAAAGATAAATGATGACGTAAGACGATGCATTTTGTCGAAGCGACGTGCAATCTCATGCGCAATCGATGACTTTCCCGTGCCTGCTTGCCCGAAAAGAACGAGACTACGTTCAGAAGCGGGGTCGTTCACCCAATTGACAATGAAGTTCAGGAAGGCCGTGCGCGTTCCCTTAAGACAGCCCTTGCTGGGCGTGAATCGTGAGCCTGTCCCATATGGGATTTCTCTGATCTTTGCGTCTAGTTCTATAACAATTATCAGATCGATTATCCCACAAACCCACAGGTCATCGGGGGTACGTACCGGCGTCGGAAACTTGGCTTGACACCCACTTAAGCTGAGTAGATATCCTGTCCGCCTTGGCTGAAAGTATTCCCACGCCGTCCAGAATTTGGAACGCAGTTATCTCCGTGGTGATGGTGGCGTGATCCAAGAAAGCCTTTCGATGCTCGACAAGCGCGCCGGACAAGTCCTCAATATCTTTGGCAACTCCTCCGCCAATATTCTTCAACGTCCGCTTCCCTAAAAATCACACGTTTACAGTGGCCAATAGAGAAGATGAAGGCAACATACAGAATTGTGAGTCCTTTGCATACGATCGGATAAAGTCACTGCAACTACAGACATCCTGCAGCATCATAGTAAGGATTTCGGCCTGCTTAGAGTCGGGCTTGATGGATTTCAGAGTGTCTTCGTGGTGCGCGAAATCAAACGCATCGTGCATAGCTCCAAGCAGGGTGAGGACGTTTTCGTCACGTTCATACTGTTCCAGGAGTTTCTGGCACCAGAATAAACATAGCAT
>WNGR01002045.1_pt1 | contig 22219 bp, 26 predicted proteins | sample 5407581 | NCBI WGS metagenome assembly WNGR01 (sample SAMN13153383, study PRJNA577476) | soil metagenome | isolation source: 80 cm soil or saprolite under Garry oak tree replicate 2 | place: USA:California | collected 2016-06-15
GAAATATATACTAGAGGAGGGGCTAAGGAACTAGGGTGCATTAGCTAAAGAAGGGAGCAGGGGACAGCAATACATAGAAAACAAGTGCGCACACAGTGAGGGAAAGTGACAAAGCGCGGGAAAGTGGACCGGGGAGCGTACAGGAATGTGGCGCAATGTGCGCCCCCTCCGGATCAATGGGCCGGCCCTCCCGTCACAAAAAAAAGTAAATTTTTTTAAGGACTTTTGGGTGACCCCCCCCCCGCCTCGGGTCATGGAACAAAGTTCCTGACCCCCCTTGGACAAAGGTTATTTGGGCTTTGGAATGTATAAATATGGGTTGTACATATACACGGGCACTGCATACAATGATAAAATAACACATCTATTCCCCAAGGTCCCACTATCTCCAGGCAAGGGAGTTCCGAATCTTTATACACCGTTCCATGGGCACGTTCGTATTTTTGGAAACACCTGTCACTTTACTACGGCTGGTCCACCAGCAGCCCCAGATGTAGTCTGCAGCTCGTTAATGTTTAGAATTTATCCTCGAACCGATGGGTAAACACGGGTGAGTCGATCATACAAACAAAAAACAGAACAAAACAAAACAAAACAAAGAAGCAAACGAGAAAATGCGCAAAACAAGGTGATGTAATTCATGGTTTTATAGATGGACAACTGGAGGAGAATGAATGAATACTTGAACGTGGTCGGAATAATGGGATGGGGAACGTTGCATTAAAGTGTGAGAAAAGTTGTATCATAGCGGGTGAATGAACTTTGTGTAGACAGGACAGGACGATGATAACCCAAGCAAGCAGGCAAAAAACCAAAATATTAAATGAGCCCCAGAGCGGCCATCAGGGAGGCGCGACACCAGCAGCGCCACCCGCAGGTGTAGCCGCATTCCGCGAGCGCAACGCGCGTCCCGCTCCATTGCCCTGTGGCGGCGGCAGTGCGGTGTCATCGTCCGCATTCCGCCGCCCGCGCTTCGCGGCCCTCGGCATCTGCGCGGCCCCCGCGCCATCAGAATCGGGTCCGCTCGCAGGGCCACCATCTCCCATCGCGACGTCTCCGTCCGGCGAGCCCGCAGCATCGCGCGGGCGCTTGCCGCTTCCATTGGCGGCCGTAGGGGAAACGGCGTCATCGGCTTCGGCGGCGAGTTCGCGCGCTAGGACTTGGGAGCGGCGCTCGAGGGGTGCGCGGACGCGGACGCTTGCGGGCGAGCCGATGTTGAGCGCGTGCACGCCTGGCATGTCGTCTGCGGAGGGTGCGGCGGAGAGCATCGAGACGTCGCGTTGTACATCGTCCTCTGCTGCTTCGATCTCGGCGTCTTCGGGGAGCTCGGAGAGCTCAGAGAGGTCGCTCAGGTTGCGGTCTATACCGGCGTGCGCGGCGGGTGGGTTAGAGGCGGGTAGGGGAGGTGGGGGTTTAGGCTGTGCAGTCGTGGGAGGTGGTGCTGCTGGGGTTGCGTTGGAGGCGGGGTGGGGAGTAAGGCTCAACCAAGGGTGGTGGAGTGCATCGGTTAGCGTCATGCGTGTCGACGGATTAGCGTCGAGCAAGCGGTGAATGAAGTCCTGCGCTGTAACCAATCCGGGATGTCATTAGTAACATGCGAAGCGGTGACGCAGGATGACAGCGTACCAGGTGCGCTGACTTGCTTATACTTGAGGGTGCCCCAGTCAATATAGCGCTCTGCGATGCGGCGCCGCATATCGGGCTCGTTCTCATCTTCGATGAACGGACCGGTATTCGTTAGCCTGCATGCGCGCGGTTCGGTGGATCAGCGCTGCAGAACAAGTCTAAAAGGAAAAGTGGAGGCGTACATGGAAAAGACGATGACGCCGACGGACCAGCTGTCGACGAGCTGGTCATACCCCTTATTTTCTTCCGTCTGATTGACGACTTCTGGCGCGAGGTAACTTGGCGTCCCACACATCGTCTGCATCCCATACTCTCGCTAAACATCCTAGCACGGGGTAACGAGAGGGGGCTGCACACACCTTGAGCATGGTGAGGCTATCGACTACTTTGGCGAGTCCAAAGTCGGCGACCTTGACGTTTGGTGGGTTGTCTTTTGTTAGAAGAACGTTCTGCGCGAGAATGAGTTAGCATTTTTGGCGGGGAAAGGGAAAGACTCGAGCGCGCGTTACCTCAGGCTTGAGATCGCGATGCGTGATGCCCTTGGCGTGGATGTACTGCGCGAACACGGATGAGATGAGACCGTCGAGCAGAACAGGAGGGGCCCGAGCGGACGCGTACCGCGAGCGCATTGCACATCTGACGGGTGATATGCTGAGACACAGGTTCAGACACGCCGTCATTTTTGAGTATAAAGTCGAGCAAATCGCCACCCTCGACGAGTTCCAATACGAGATCTGAACCCCCCCGCGGCGACCCCCCACCGTCAGTTACGAGCTTTTCTATCACACTGCATAGCAAACGTACAAAAATCGTGTCCCTCCTCAGGGACGAACGTCTCGCGCAGTCGACAGATATTCGGGTGGTCGAGCGTCTCGAGGATGCCGATCTCCCTCGCGAACGACTGGAGATGCTGATTGCCGCCGCCGTTCTGGTTCTGGTTGTTGTTCCCGCCGCGGACCTTGTTGCCGTGTATGATCTTAACCGCCCACCACTCGCCCGTCTCGCGCGCCATGGCCTTCATGACGGTGGCGAAGGAGCCCTTGCCGAGTTCGTGCGCCATGTCATAGTGCGCATGGACGCCCGTCAACTCGAGCGGCGCGAGGTGCCGGTAGATGTAACGGTAGTCCTCGAGCGGGTTCTGCTGCGGCATCGGCGACCCAAACGCGATCTCATTCCCGTCGCGCAGGATGCGCGACTGGCCCTTTTGCACGCGCGTGCCGTTGATCTGCGCACGCACCCCGCGCATCAGCCGTACACGTTAACAAAAACGTGGAAGGAGTTGGTTGGGGCAGACGGGGCGTACGTACCCAGGTACCGTTCGTCGAGTTGTCTTGTACGACGACTTGGGAATGGCTATCCTCGCGCCCATCCCACATGACCCTACAATGATTAAAACCTGCTCGCCCCACCAGAAAAAAGGTAGACGCGCGTAGTCAGTAAAGCAAAAAGAGAGCACGCTATCGGTAGTATCGAGCGCTAAGGAAAGGCCACACACGCACTGATTCGCATGCCAGGCAGGACAAAGTCGTTAACCGGGCCCCGGCCGATCGCGTTGTGCGGCTGCGTTTTTTGAAAGTCGATGCGGCGGAGCGCGGTGTTACACGGCTGGAGACAACCAAAGAACGGGCTCTCCATTGGGTGCACCGAGTTGGCGTAGAGCGAGGCATACTGCGATGCCTGCTGCGTCGCGCCCTGCGTCTCCTCGGCGTACTCGTGCTCTAATATTGGCGCTGTGGGAGGCTCCATCGGTCGACCGTATTTTTTTTTGGGTGCGTATGTTTTGGGTCTTGGATCCTTGACTTGAGGAAGGAGAGAAGGTTGTTGGATCGCAGACGGAAGGGTTATTATTTTGTGGCGAGGATACGCGGAGGAAGCTGTTGATGTGCGAGAGAAAAGGTGAAATGCGCCGATGGAGAGGCTTTATAGCAAAGGCGAAGGACGTGTTGTTCCAATCTGTGGACGAGCCTGAGGGGACACAGTTGCCACCCCCGTTGGCCCAGGTCACTCACGTGCACGGACGGCAATCAAAAGTCAATCCACAATTTCAAGTTTAATAACAAAAAAAAAAGACAGTCGTGGAATCCTATTGTATCTTTCAAAGCGAGCGTATACAATGCTTTTTTCCCGGCTTCTAGTGTGCAAGCAAAAGCGTGTTCGCTTACTGTAACTGTACAAAGCCCGACTTGCGACGATCCTACCAACATGAAAAGCGGCAAGTGGCGAGCGCTACGGTTCAATTCAATCGGACGCCGTACTATTGACGAGCGCGTGATCGCCACGAATGTCAATAAACGAGTACTGCAAAGGGAAAGCGGGAATGGGATTCAGTTTACAGTAAGTCACAAGTCTCGGAACCCCCCAAAAAGCTAGAATCAACCACCCACCTCTGACAGCTCTGGCAGCGCACCGCGTGCAATGTCGAATGTACACCGGGTTCGGCTCCGACAGAACGGCCGCCTCTAGTGGCCCACCAGTGGGAAAAGTACGCAAAGTTCTCGCGACTACCGAACACGTCGATCTCGAGCTGGAGCTGACCGACTGGGAACGCGTCCTCGTTGGCGTGTGCGCTGAGAAACATCTTGAGCGCGTCGCGTCAAATTCTCCGCCCTCGCTGTCGATCTCGAGGATGTTGGTTGGTAGACGTGTGTCTGTCCTGAGGTCAAGGGAGACACATCAGCCTTTCGTGGCTCAAAGACGGCGGAGAGGAGGACGCGTTCGCACCGTTGAGATTCATGAGTGAGTCGAGCGTCCAGGATTTGGGGTTGTCAGTCTCGTTGTGTTTGTCGGTCGCACCGAGCGCGAAGGGCTTGATGATCGCCTTCCTCAGATCTGGATCTCAGGTTCCCACTGGCCACAGGAACTAGGTGTCAGCACGTCCAGTCCAGCGCATTTGGGCCAGTAGGGGGTAGGGGGAGGGGGAGGAGCGAATGCTGTTAACCCCGTAGTCATATCCCAGACCTCAAAAGACGGCAGGCGCCCCAACAGTGTCGATTCAAACGAGGACTCATCGTTGGTACCTGTGACGTAAAGATAAGAAAATAGACCCGAGGACACTGGACAGTCCACTCTGCGGAATCGGAGCGAAAAAGGAAAGAGGGGGGAGGGCGAGAGGAGAAGCGCATTTGTTGGTCACGCGATCTGGGCCGCAGACCCATTTTCCCCCTGTCGCCCAATGCAACTCCAATGTACCAACCGCGATCTCAACACGTAGGCCCATGGATATAAGGGACGAAAGACGACGCACATATGGTATATAATCCTACATGTGTCGGAAACCTAACAGACGGTGAGAGACCGATCACGGAAAAACGGTGGCAGTGGAGAGAGAAATGCATTGTTTGACCAAGGGTCAGCTTTGGGTCCCCACTTTTTGATGAGCTCCAGCCGTTCTTGACAACATCGTAGCGCGCCTCCTCGTCGGCGAGCCAAGAACTGAGAGAGCGACCGGGCCCAAAGAAGCCGACCGACGAATAGCCACGTAGGGTTGCCGGAAGTGGCCAGGGAATGGCGACGGTGACCCCAGCTGTGTGATCGCGTACGACGTGTTGATCTCCACTCCCGAGTCTGCGCCAAGTTACTTGTGTTCATGGATGATTCCTAATAAACGATGACGTAAGACGATGATTTGTCGAAGCGACGTGCGATCTCAATGCGCCATGACCGTGCCTGCTTGCCCGAAAAGGACGAGACAACGCTCGGAAGCGGGATCGTTCGCCCAATTGACAATGAAGTCTAGGAAGGCCCTGCGTGTTCCGCAAGACAACCCTTGTCGGGTGTGAATCGCGAGCCTGTCCCGTATGGGATTTCTCTGATTTTCGCATCTATCTCCGTGACAGTTCTCAGACCGATAAACCTCAAGGTATTGGGACTACTTACCGGTATCTGAGACTTGGTTAGACACCCACTTGAGCTGGGTAGCCATCTCGTCAAGCTGACTTGAAATCCTGCCGACATTGGCCGAAATTATTCCCACATTCTTTCGTCTAGAGCCGAAGAAGATACGACCCTGATCCCTTCTGGACCACTGGCAAATCTACGTTACCTCCGCTGCTCGGAGTCGGTCTTCCCAAAGGATTACCGTTACTCATCTCCACTGTAACGAGGGTACTCACAGGCATCCAGGCCTCGGGCTACTTTCTTCCTAATCATTTGGCACACGCCTTCAAGACCTTTCCCCAATTGGGGGAGCCGTCGACCAGTTTCTCCATTCCCATACTAGAAACTCCCATGGCGCTTCCCGCTCTCAAATGCCTCACGTTTCAAGGCGTTATATAGCGCAAATTTGTCGCTCGGTTCACGGGCCCTCTTCTGGAGAAATTCGGCATTCCATCACTCAATCGAGTCGCCTTTACGTTATCAAGCCTATCTACTTTACAGGCCCAGCAGAGGGACCGAAGCTCCCCATTGCGAAGGTCGTCGTCGGTTTTGATCGCAACACATCCCCATAGTCACGGACCACCGCGGGCGGCAACAGGGCGACAGACCCTCAAGCTTTAGCCTCGATGTGATGCGCAAAGCGGCAGGATCGGCAATAAACCCCGCGGCAGGATCTGCAGCGCACTCGCCTGTGCCTGTGCTGCCCCTTGTACTCTAGGGCGACTCACGCCCGACTTTGATAGGCAGGGCATGCATGCCGACTGAGTGGCAGGATGGTGCGGCCGACTGCGGGACGTGGCAACGAGCTTTCTCAAGCCGTGGTAATAGCAGCGGTGATGTTGGCGATACTCGAACAATACAACGGAGCGTGAACTTGGTATATTCTCCGCGGAGATCTCTCGGTTCACGATAGCGGAGTTCTAGGCTAGAAAGGGGGAGATGATTGGAAAGGGGGAAAAAGGAGACTGGGCAACTGGGTGTATGCAGTCGCCCTTATAGAAAATAAAACTGTTGCGCACTGCGTACAACTTTTTTATTTATTTTTAGAAACGATACAGTAAACTATGTACCCACGAACCTCACAGGAAATAGCGACCCATCCAAAATGCAGAGTGCCGCTGTACTTAGAAAAGGCACTATGAGGCAACGAGGGTTATACTAAGAAGTCAAAATTGTCGCCAGGATATGAAAGACACGACGGGGGAGTATAGTTCTATAGAGAAGAATCGGTCAATATAAAGTTCAAGCTTTCGAAAGGAATGTGGGTGCGATGGTTAATGGCGCCAGTATCCGCGCCTAGCAGAACGGGAACAGGTAATATGGTGCGGTGGGTGAGGGATAAGGGGCGTCAGGAATCGCAGGGGGTGGTCTTGGGTGGGTATTCTGTAGGAGTGGTCTTGGGTGGGGATTTTCTAGGAGTGGTCTTGGGTGGATATTCGCTAGGAGTGGTTTCGGGGCAGGACTTGGTAGGAGTGGGATAGGGGTGTTTGCTTGGCTTATTCTTGTGGTAGCTTTCATCACGACCGTTGAGGCCACCGCGCTTGATCTTCGCCTGCTTCAGCGGAGTAGCAGCGACGCTCAGAATGAGCATGAGAAGGGCCATGGAAATCAGGACGCGCATTTTGCACAGGTGGCAGTAAGGAGCGACTATTGCACAGGTGATAGTAAGGAGCGACTATTGCGTTGTGGTGATGCAGGTCTGAGGTATGAAGCACTGGGGAGATGCGTGCTTTATAAGTCGGAAAGGGTCGAAGAAGAACGCGGACATGAGCAAAGTCGGTGTGCTGTAACGGGGACTCGGATAATAGTAGCCATCACGTCGACGGGATCATTCATTCAGGAAAGAAGGAAGGTAGAGACGGGGATTAGAAAGCGAACACCTCGGAGGTCGGACAAGGGCTGCAGGAACCAAGTCTATTTGTGGAAGGATGACAACCCGTGGAGGCGACGAGAACACTCCGGAGGTCGGTTAAGGACCGGGAACCAAGTCTATTTATGGAAGGATGAGATCTCGACTGTGTATGGTGTAAGGACGATGAGGGTCCTAGGTGAGTTCCAAGGCGGAGAGTTATTACACCAGAGGAGGGGAGAGACGCTGGAGGGGAAAAAGCCAAGGGCCGAGGGAACGCGAGAGCGAAAGCGGAGGCCGACCAAGGCGGCGAGACTAACGAAGACGACGACGAGATAGGTAGCAGTGCCCTCGCTTGTGCCTGACTTGAACTGCGATCACACGAAATATAAGGGAGGTGGCGATACGGCACTCTCTATATTCAGCAGAGTGAGGTGGTTTGAATACAAGGGAAACGAGTACCTAAACCAAAGGTAAAGTAGAGGGTAAGTAAGATAAAAGATGAGTGATCTAGATGGATGGAAAGAGAAATGTTTATTGTTGAGACACGCATAGTTGCACAAAATTGTTACATAGGGTTCTGTACCCAAAGTACACGGAAATGGAATCCAAGATAAGTGACATAGCAGGGGGAAGAGAGGGGACAGAGAGTGACGACACGGGAACGAGGGAGTAAGGTACGAGGCGACATAATGCGAAAGCGCAGTAAGACGACAAACACAAGGAGACGAGCGATCCGAGGCCGAGACATGGGGATAAGCGAATGGGTCCAGGTCATAGGAACAGATCTTGAACTAGAGGGCCAGTACCAAGAGCAACAGCGCATGCACCGAGACAAAGACCGGCGACGCCCAAAACGATCGACTGGTGGAGCGAGTTGACAGGACAACAAAAGTAGGTTAAGCGTCGAGTGGCGATAAAGGCTGCACGATGCCCGAGGCCTGAGGCCTGAGGGCGCGCGTCCTGTGAACGGGTGGCCCCATATTCCACTATCGGGGCGACTTGCCACCGCGGCGTCCATTGACGATATGATGGAGGAGGAAGAGCGAGTGAAATAACGAGTGAGAGATAGGAAAGAGGGTGTGTTTGTGCCAGGCTGTGTGGGCAAAGGCTTAAATTAGCTACTATTTCGGACTCACCAGCAACTACTTCGCAATCAATCCGCCACGCGATGGCGATCCTCGACAAACTGAATTGCTGATTTTGCGAGAAGTATGCAAAATTTAGCAAAATGGGTAGATAAAAGATTGTAATGTATTTTTGTCTCAATATCAATACAATAGTTTTGATTGATAATGTTATTATTTGTGTCCGTCCATCCAGTGACAATTATGAACAAAAAAAAAAAACGAAAAAATGACCGTTGTCAGGATTCTATGGTATGTGTACATCTCTTAAAGTGAGCGGGATCGTATGCTATCGGTGAGTTCTTTTTCCTCCTTTTGGCGTGCGAGCAAAAGCGTGATCACGTAATTGCACAAAGCACGACTTGCGACAATCCTACCAAACGTGAAAAGCGGTGGTGGCGGCGAGCGCCTCGGTTCAATTCAATTCGATTGAACGCCGCCTCATGTGTGGTTGCCACGAAACGAGTACTGCAAAAGGGGAACGGGACTGTTAACAGAAAGTCTCAAGCCTCGGACTTCAAAGCCAAAGAACGAATGACATACCTCTGCCCACTCTGGCCGCACACCGCGCACAACGTTGATGTACACCAGGTTCGGCACCGTCCAGAACGGTCGGAAGCCCGTCGCCTCCGGTGTCGCCCACCAGCGGGAAAAGTAACTCAAAGTTCTCGTGACCGTCGCGCGCGTGGATCCCGAGCTGGAGCTGCTGACCGACAGGAAGCAAACGTCGCGGGAGCGTCAAATTCTCCACCCTCGATGCCGATCGTGGCTCAAGGACGCGAAGACAAGGGCGGCGGAGAGGAGGACGCGTGCACACCGTTGAAATCCATGAGTGAGTCCAGCGTCCAGTACTTTGTGTTGTTGTTGTCGTTGTGATTGTTCATCCCACCGAGCGTGAAGGGTTTGAAATGAGCCCCTCCCTCGGTTCCGGATCGCTAGTGGTCTCGGGTCCCCATTGCTCACAGGAGCTAGGTGTCAGCATGTCCAGTCCAGCAGGTTGAAGCCAGTAGGGTGTAGGTGCAGGGGAGGGAATAAACCCTGTTAACACTGTAGTCATCTCACAAGACCGCGCGTGCCTCGACAGTGTCGATTCAAACGAGGACTCATAGTACTCATCGTTGATACCTGTGACATAAAGAGAAGAAAATAGGCTCGAGGTCAGTCCACTCCGTGGAATGAGAGCGAAAGGAAGAGGGGGGCGGAGGAGGGAACACCAATGACGGTCGGACGGGGTGGCATAGCAGAGTCATGGTGTAGCGAGTAATAGACTTCGACCCTAGGGGAAGCGTAGATAGTAGTAAGAGAGATGAGAACAGGAAACACGATAGAGACGGAGACGGAGACGCGACGCAGACACGGATGGAAATCGTTAACGCAGAAGTAAAAGCATGATGTTTATTTTCATAGACACATGAGGTATATAAAGCAAGCTTAGTAATCAAAGAGTAACTCGTTTCGAGCCCAGCGAGGACGTAGTCCTTACAATGGTGATAGTAAAAAGAGGGAGTTTTATCGAGAGACGGACGTAAGAGGCCAATCTTCAACTGACCCCCGATAATTTAAAGTGGGCTGTGTGATCGCGTACGCCGTGTTGATCTCCGCTTCCCGTCTTCGAGTCTGCGATAAGTCACTTGTGCGGATGATTCCTTCGCAATACTAGAACACCCATTTCTTTCGTCTAGAGCCCAAGAAGATACGAACCTGATCCCTCCAACGCACTCGCGCATGATTTCCGTTGTGAGCACCCTCATTCTGACACGGGTCGATCCGAGTCCTCGATGCCTCGACTTCCTGAGCGAATACCTTGACGAGGAGAGTGGGGAATACCTCGGCTTCCGTCGGGAGGTCGGCAGGAGAAAGGTGATGGGGTATCGCGGAGTGTTTGCAGAAAGGTGGAGCGCTCGGAAAGCGTAATTATGAGGGAGAAGCGGTGCTAGAAGAGGAGCAGGAGCTCGGGGTGCTGTGGATGTGAGACCAGTAGCAGGTATGAAGAAGGGAAAGACGCCATGTACTGGTTATATGATAATTCGTGGGTATGCTCTCGATCAGCTCTAGTGCGAACATGTTGTGTAGGTAGGTGCTCAAGCTGCAGGGTGAGTGGATTTTGACGCCCTTGCTACTCGTCGACGCCATGTACTTTGACGTTGAAACTTGGTTGCGTCTCTGGCAGAGACAAAATATTAACAGTTTAGCTGAGGAGACGAAGGGTGGTTAACAAGCAAGTTTGAAGACGAGAGAGAGAGGTTTGCAACATGATGGGTAGAGGTGATAGGCATGGACGCATGCAGCGATGCCATGGGTCGGTGCAAAGACGACGAGAGCGAACGAAAATGGGAGCGGCGCCTGGTCATAGTAATCTGGTTGGCGGGAGAGTGGCAAGATCGTCCAATCCTGTGTCTGGGTCAACTCTTGTCAACAAAATGTTCACCCGTCGCCGGCACCGGCCCGGGCATGCACGCCTGCAGCTTCAAGTTGGTTGGTCGTTTCGGGCTGTTCCCAATCTGGACAAACTCCTTTTGAGATGCCACAGCGCGGCGGCAGGCGCTCAACCCAAACACACACTCTAAACGCCAAACATTCATCTATTTACAGTAAGACCCTTTCGCTTTCCCAAGATATGGAGCAGAGGCAAATCGTCTCGAATCCGTGCGTAAATGGCCCTTGACCCGTACATTCCCCGATAACGAGTATTAATGACCCCCGATTCAAGTTCCAGCCCAGTGGGTTCCACGGCATCTCGACACTCTGGAATAAGGCCCTTCTGTTGTGTGGCGGTGTTCGGTCCAAAACCATCTATGGACAGCACTGAAACCGCCGAATCTCAGGGAAGCCAATCCCAGCTAGTACGTGCTGAGTTGACTGGTGTGTACTTAAATCCCAACTCGTTCTGGCCTTGATAAGTATTTAATCTCTTTGTTAGTCCTCCGAGCACGCAACGTTCCCCAATTCAAGACTATCCTCGGCGTGAAGAGGGAGTACTTCGTCACTATAGCCTATGGGGCGACAACGAAGAAGACTAAGAAAAGGACGAAAGGCGTTCAGATTGAGGGGCAGACGGCGGTGTGGAATGAGAGGCTTGATGCCTTGTAGGACTTTCTTCTTTTCAACCATATTTTTTCGGCTGAAAGTCCTGTTCAGTTTCGTACAACCGTCTTCACATATTATACTGTGTCTTTATGCGAAGCGGTTGACGCAAAGGGATCTCCTTATCGGAACGCATGAGATAATGACACCCGTCGAATCCGAAAGTAGTTCGTCTGTTCATTATAGAATTCTCGTTCATGTGACTAACGGAACATCTCACATGTAGACATTTCTTTCGTTCTCGGCCATGGCAATGGACAAGCTGGACGGTCGGCGCAGCCGGTCACACTCTACTTAACGATCACTGTGTCAACAAACAGGAGCGACCCCCCAAAAATACCGACCGAAGGAGATGACTCTCCCGCCGAAGGAGTTCCTAAACCCACTATGGCCCCAGACTCCAGGGGACCCGATCAATCCGCCGCTCCCGAACGTCGTTTACCTCCGCCGGATCTCCTTCCCGTCCAGAGTAGCACTCCTATGCCACAGGACCTGGGAGAGACGTCCCTTGTCGAGAAGGCTCGAATTGATCTCGATCGCGCTGATGAAGTCAAGAAGTCGCTCGACCGATCGAATACATGGGAAGGGACTGTTGGGAAGATCAAGTGGGTCATGGATACTCTGAGCCCAGTTGCAGAAGTGTGTATTATATTCATTTTGCTTATCCTCGACTGAGCCGACTTCCGCTCTCAGCTTCATCCGATTGCACAGTTGGCGTATAGAGTGCTTTCAGTAATCCCCGAGGTACACCTGTTTGCGTCGTTGTTGGAAGGAAACACTTATGATATTTTGTTTGGATACCAGGAACTCTCAAAACAGTATCAACGTGACGACGACGTCAGAACCCTACTCAAGACCATGCACGATGCGTTTGATTTTACACGCCACGAAGAGACTTTGAAATCTATTAAGCCCAAGTCGAAGCAGGCTGAAATTCTTACTCTCATGTTGCGGGATGTCTGTGATTGTAGTGACTTCATCCAATCGTACACAAAGGACCCCAAATTCCGTACGTTGTCTTCGCCTGCTTCATTGGCCAATTCGAACGTGTAATCTTCAGTGATGCGGATGTTAAAGAATATGTGCAGCGGAGTGGAGCAAAAAATTCAGGAATTGTCCACCACCCTTGTCGAGCATCGAAGAGCTTTTTTGGATCATGCTGTCATTACCACAGAGATAACTGCGTTCCAAATTCTAAACGATGTAGGAAACATCTCGGCCAAGGTTGACGGGATATCTACTCAGCTCGAGTGGGTGTCGGGCCAAGTTTTAGATGCTGGTATGTAGTCGTGAAGGTTCGGGAGTTATCAATCTGATGATCGTCACAGCGCTTGATGCAAAAATCGGAGAAATCCCATATAGGAGAGGCTCGCGCTTCATCCCAGACAAGGGCTGTCTTCCGGGAACACGCACAGCCTTCCTCGACTTCATCGTTGATTGGGTGAACAATCCCGCTTCCGAGCGTAGCCTCGTTCTTTGTGGGCTGGCGGGCACGGGGAAGTCGTGCATCGCACATGAGATTGCGCGTCGCTTCGATGAAATGCGCCGTCTTACCTCGTCCTTTATCTTTATACGGAAGGAGCAATCCAAGACCGAGGCTTACCATCTCTTCACGAATCTTGCTCGTGATCTCGCCGACCGCTATCCGCTGTTCAAAACCGCGCTTGGAAGGATCGTAAAGGACAACACCTCACTTCGACTCGGCACACGCGACTATGGCACACTTTTTCAACGCCTTATCCAGGAACCGCTTAAGGGTCTGCATATCGTCGGTCCAATTCTTGTTGTAATCGATGCCTTGGACGAGAGTGGGGATGCAACTGGCGAAGACGGGTTGCACAGATTTCTCGCTGAAAACCTCTCCGAACTACCATCGAACTTTCGTGTACTTATCACCTCGCGACCAGAGGACGGCATCGAGTCTGCGTTCCTTGCAGCGGAATCAGTCGTCATCAAACACACGAATGATAATGAGCTGGGAGCTACAACACATTACGATATTCTCACCTTTCTTCGGAAGAGGCTCGCTTCAGACGATTTTGAACAATATGGTGAGGCGCTGGCAAGAAGGGCAGAGGGGTTGTTCCAGTGGGCAGCGGTTGCCCGTGGATACATCCGAGAACCCAAGCCCGTTCGTAGCAGAAAAGGGCGAATCGGGCATCTCTTAAAATCCGCTGCTGATCAACACGGACAAGATCTGCTGAACGAGTTATACAAAGGGGTCCTTGAAGAATATTTCACGGACGAAGAGGCACGGAGTCTATTTCGCTCTGTGGTGGGACAGCTCCTTGCTGCTTTTGAGCCTCTCTCCGTCCGCTCCCTGACCTCACAACGACGACACTCCAACGACGATGAGGATTCCGATTCTGTTGTTGAAACGCTCCGTTACCTCGGGTCATTGCTGAGTAATGTGACTTCATTTGATGACACGCTTCCCATTGTTCCCCTTCATACGTCGTTCCGCGATTTTGTGACGAATGAAGGGAAAAGCAGCGTTTTTTATGTTGATCTTCGTGTCGCCCACCACCACCTGGCCCATTCTTGCCTCAATTTAGTACTCGATGACCTCAAATTCAACATCTGCGGTCTCGAATCGTCGTACCTTTCCAATAAAGATGTCGAAGACCTCAAAGTGCGCATTGTCAAACACCTGCCACCTGCTCTGTCGTACGCCTGTCGATTTTGGGACGATCATTTGGGACGTCTTGATTTCGAAACGGATCTCTTTGGCAAACTTCAAAGTTTCTTCGAGAAGAAGTTTCTCTTTTGGCTGGAGGCCCTTAGCTTGACGAGCGATATGCATCTTGCTTCACCAGCATTGTTGTCTCTGAGCGTATGGTTGGCCTCTGGTCAAGATGTGAGTATAACTATTGACTCGATAAAGCGGGCGAATAACTAATAGCTCCGATGGCGGCAGGTTTCTCAAGCAGAACTAGAGGGATTCAGGTCGTTCATCAATGACGCCTCTGTGTTTGTGCGGTATTTCGGGACGGCCATGGCAAAGAGTGCACCCCATGTCTATCTTTCTGCTCTACCATTTGCGCCGACGAATTCCCTTGTTTCTGCGCGTTATTCCAGCTCATTTCCTCGTACCGTACGCGTGGAACGTGGGCGTTTGTCTCATTGGCCGTTCTTGGAAATGGTGATTTCAAATGTTGGGGGCCCAGTCAATTCCGTTGCACTCTCGCCGGATAGCCAGCGGATCGTCTCAGGCTCGGACGATGGAACAATTCGTGTATGGAACGCCACGACAGGAGAGGCAGTAACAGGCCCATTTACTGGACACACGGATTGGGTCTGGTCTGTAGCATTCTCGCCAGATGGCCAGCGGATTGTCTCAGGCTCGCGCGATCGAACAATTCGTGTGTGGAACTCCATGACTGGAGACACGGTCGCAGGCCCATTTACTGGACACATGCACTCAGTCTGGTCTGTGGGATTCTCGCCAGATGGCCAGCGCATCGTCTCGGGCTCTTCCGATGGAACAATTCTTGTGTGGAACGCCATGACGGGAGACACGGTCGCAGGCCCATTTACTGGACACACGGATTCGGTCTGGTCTGTGGGATTCTCGCCAGACGGCCAGCGGATTGTCTCAAGTTCGCACGATCGAACAATCCGTGTGTGGAACGCCACGACTGGAGACACGGTGGCAGACCCATTTACTGGACACACGGGTTCGGTCAGGTCTGTAGCATTCTCGCCAGATGGCCAGCGGATTGTCTCAGGCTCGGACGATGGAACAATTCGTGTGTGGAATGCCACGACAGGAGAGGCGGTAGCAGGCCCATGTACTGGACACACGGACTGGGTCTGGTCTGTGGGATTCTCGCCGGATGGCCAGCGGATCGTCTCAGGCTCTTCCGATAGAACAATTCGTGTATGGAACGCCACGACAGGAGACACGGTCGCAGGCCCATTTGGTGGACACACACATTGGGTCAGGTCGGTGGTATTCTCTCCAGATGGCCAGCGAATCGTCTCAGGCTCTTCCGATGGAACAATTCGTGTGTGGAATGCCGCGACGGGAGACACGCTAGCAGGCCCATTTACTAGACATACGCGTTCGGTCAGGTCTGTGGGATTCTCGCCAGATGGCCAGCGGATCGTCTCAGGCTCCGACGATGAAACAATTTGTGTGTGGGACGCTACGACAGGAGACACGGTCGCGGGCCCATTTACTGGACACACGGACTGGGTCAGGTCTGTAACATTCTCGCCAGATGGCCAGCGGATCGTCTCAGGCTCTTCCGATCGAACAATTCGTGTGTGGAACGCCACGACAGGAGACACGGTGGTAGGCCCATTTACTGGACACAAGGATTCGATCAGGTCTGTGGAATTCTCGCCAGATGGCCAGCGCATCGTCTCAGGTTCTTCCGATCGAACAATTCGTGTGTGGAACGCCGCAGCGGGAGACACGGTTGCAGGCCCATTTACTGGACACACGGATTCGGTCTGGTCTGTGGCATTCTCTCCAAATGGCCAGCGGATTGTATCAGGCTCTTCCGATGGAACAATTCGTATGTGGAACGCCACGACAGGAGACACGGTAGTAGGCCCATTTACTGGACATGCGTATTGGGTCAGGTCTGTGGTATTCTCGCCAGATGGCCAGCACATCGTCTCTGGCTCGGACGATGGAACAATTCGTGTGTGGGATGCTACGACAGGAGACACGGTCGCAGGCCCAGTTAGTGGACACGGGCGTTCGGTTTTGTCTGTGGCACTCTCGCCAGATGGCCAGCGGATCGTCTCAGGCTCTTCCGATGGAACAATTCGTGTGTGGAACACCACGACTGGAGACTCGGTGGGAGGCCCATTTAGTGGACACAGGCGTTCGGTCTGGTCTGTGGCCTTCTCGCCAGACGGCCAGCGGATCGTCTCAGGCTCGCACGATGGAACAATTCGTGTGTGGAACGCAACGATGGGAGACACGGTCGCGGGCCCATTTCGTGGAGACACACATTCGCTCACCTCCGTAGGACTCTCGTCAGATGGCCATCGGATCGTCTCATCAGGAGATAAGTCAATTCGTGTGTTGGGTGCTACGATGGAAGGCCTGATGACTACCACACAGGTTGATTTCACGGATCAGTCAGTGATAAACGACGACGGATGGATATGTGGTAATGAATGCGAACTTTTAATGTGGATTCCACCAGTGCATAGGGCAAATCTCCATCGCCCACGTAATATCTGGGTCGCTGGCGAATACGAAACCCGTCTAGATCTTTCTAATTTCGTCCACGGACGTAGTTGGATGAATTGTATTGACTTCTAGAAGATAGAGCTGGAGTGGTTATGACCCGCGCGAGTATGTTAATATAATGAAAACGAGTGTTATTCCGCCGCGCGAGACAACTTCAGGTGTAAGTTTGCGTGAGGTGAAGGGGGAAAAGTGGTTGAGCTATCGAGCCCTTTTATTACACTACACGCATACCAAAACGAGAGACGTTTGTAAGATACATGGAAAACTAGTGACGCATGAACCGCGTCATTTTACTCCAACTAAACTATCCGTACACGTCGCGTTTGAATATAGCTTGAATCGGTAAGCCGAACCTACATAACGGGACGTAGCGTGCGCGTACTTAACAGGACGAAAAACAAAAACATAAAAACATTTGAAAAGGCCGTACCAAAAAGCAAAGGCTGTTCGGAGACCGAAACCGAAGTAGCGCCTTCAATTGGGCGCGTTGCGCGTTGCGAGACGCGAGACTCAGCCGTCACCGCACGCAGTGACTAGGCCACGTCCGTATTCGCCTCCGGGCGGAATAAAATACTCCAAGAACCGCTACAGCAATCTGTTTCTTCTCACAGGGTTTGACGTGTAATTTAACAGATTAGATCAGAGCTCATCGAGGCTCTAGATTGCTGTTACTAACCTCCACCGTCTCCCTTGTTACACTCATGCTCACAAACATCCGAGCCCCGGGCTACTTTCTTCCTAATCACTTGAGGACACGCGTCCAAGGCCTTTCCCCAGTTGGAGGAACCGTCAATCGGTTTCTCCATTCCTATACTAGAGGGAACTGTTTGGTGCACTAGAAACTCCCGTAATGCTTCCCACTCTCAGCATGATTCCGTTACTCAATCGAGTCGCCTTTACGTTACCATGCCTAGTATCTAACCTTTACAAGCGCAACAGAAGGACTGAGGCCCCGAGGGTCGTCGCCGGCTTTGATCGCGACACGTCTCCATAGTCACGGACCACCGCGGGCAGCAACGGGGCGACAGACCTCGAGCTTAAATCTCCGTGCGATGCGCAAAACGGCTCGATGGATAAATACACCCCGCGGCGCAGATCTACAGCGCGCTCGCCTGTGCCTGCCATTGCGCTGTCCGTTGTACTGTAGAACGACTCACGCCTGACTTTGACGGGCAGAGCGTGCATGCCGACCGAATGGCAGGACGGTGCGGTCGACCGCGCGACGCGGCAACGAGCTTTCTCAGGTTGGGGGGCTTCAGCGCACATGTGGGGAACAGGTCGTTGTCGTTTTCTCTGAAGGGATGTATTTCTAGGGCATGGAAGACGGGGAAGGAATGTGGGTTCTCTGGCTTGTCGATGGTCACTGTGGAGTGCGCTTCGTCAACCGCCAGTATCCAATACGGCCTGTCATAACAGGGCATGACCTTAGCCGCTCGGTGTGCGTCCGCCGATTTGTACTCCTGTCGTTGGTGCGCGTTTGACAATACAATGATGTAGTATGTGTGTGAAAGTTGCAGTGGATATCTGCGTAGCTCGCTGTAGGTAGATTGTACTACCTTCACTCAAGTTCTATCGCTCTGATCCGGCCTGTTTGGAGCCCATTTTCTTCTTCAACGCTGGAGTGCGACACCCCATGCATTCTAGCTGCAGAGACACTGCATATAAGGGCGACTGCATACTACTCTTCGGTCGCCCAGTACTCTTTTCCCCTTTTCCTTATGCCCACTACTTCCCCCACTTTCCATACAGTCGAGATCTCGTCCTTCCACAAATAGACTTGGTCCCTACTCTGTCCTTGACCGACCTCGGAGTGTTCTCGACAACTCCACCGGCATCGAGTTCCATTTTTTGGTTTCAAAAATAAACCCTTGTGCATTGTGTACATGAAATGATACAGTAAAGACTATTCGCCCACGAACCTCACAGGAAATAGCAACCCTTCCTCTGACCCTTCCGAAATGCAGAGTGCCGGCTGTACTTGGAAAAGGCGCTATGAGGCAACGAGGGTTATACTAAGAAATCAAAACCGTCATGAGGATATGACAGATACGACGGGGAAGTACAGTTCCGTGAAGAAGAATCTGTTGGTATAAAGTTCAAGCTTTCGAAAGGGATGAGGGTGCGATGGTTCATGGCGTCAGTAGCTCGCCTAGCAGACCGAGTACAGGTGTGGTGTGGTGAGTGGGGGATAAGGGGGGTCAGATGTCGCTGCAGTAGCTGGTGGTCTGGGGGTAGTGTTTGGTAGGAGTGGGGGGGCGCTTGGTGGGAGAGGAGTGTTTGCTAGAGGTGGGGTGGGATTTGGTAGGAGTGGGATGGGTGTGGTATTTGCCAGGGGTCTTTGACGGCGAATGACGTGAATAAGTCATGGGCGGCTTATACCAGCGGCCGTAGTTATTGTTACGGCCGTTGAGGCTACCGCGCTTAATCTTCGCCTGCTTCAGCGGTGCAGCAACGATGGTCAGAATGAACATGAGAAGGGTCATGGCAATCAGGATGCGCATTTTGCACAGGTAGTAGTAGGAGTGACTATTGCCAGTGTGTTGTGGTGTTGCAGGTCTGAAGCACAGACGGAATGCGTGCTTTATAAGTCGGAAGGCGTCGAAGAAGAACGCGGACATGAGCAAGGTCGGTGTGCCGTAACGGGGACACCACGTCGACGAGATCATTCATTCAGGAAAGAAGGAAGGATTAGAAGGTGAACACTTCGGAGGTCGGTCAAGGACAGAGCAGGAACCAAGTCCATTTGTAGAAGGATGAGGTCCGGTGGAGGCGCCGAGAACACTCCGGAGGAGGTGGGTCAAGTCTATTTGTGGAAGGATAAAGATCTCGACTGTGAGGTGTAAGGATGATGGGGTCCTAGGTGAGTTCGGAGGCGGAGAGTTATTACCAGAGGAGAGAGAAGCTAGAAGGATAAAGAGCCAAGGGCCAAGGGGACGCGAGAGAGTAAGAGCGGAGGCCGACCAAGGCGGCGAGACTAACGAAGACGACGACGAGCGAGCTGGGTAGGAGTGTCCCCGATTAGGCCTGACTCGAACTGGGGTCACACGAAATTTAAGGGAGAAGGTGGCGATACGGCACTCTCTATATTCAGCAGAGAGCGGTGGTTTAAATACAAGGTGAACGAGTACCTAAACCAAGGTAAAGCAGAGGGTAAGTAAGATAAAAGATGAGTGGCATAGAAGAAGCAAGAGAGGAGGGCACAGAGAGTGCCGACACGGGAACGAGGGAGTAAGGTAGTACGAGGCGACATAATGCGAAGTAGGACGACGAACACAAAGAGACGAGAGATCCGAGACCGAGACAGAAGGATAAGCGAATGGATGCACGTCATAGGAACAGACCTCAAACTAGAGAGCCAGCGCCGAGAGCAACAGCGCGTGCACCGAGACAAGACCGGCGGGACCCAAAACGATCGACTGGTGGAGCGAGTTGACCGGACAACAGAATGAGGTTATTGTGACGAGCGTCGAGTGGATGCACAAAGGCTGCACGATGCCCGAGGACCCGCGTCCCGTGAACGGGTGGCCTAGGTTCCACCACCGGGGCGACTTGCCACCGCGGCGTCCATTGAGGATATGACGGAGGAGGAAGAGTGAGTGAAATAACGAGTGAGAGATAAGAAAGAGGGTGTGTGTATAAAGGGAGAAGGAGAAGAGTGATGGGGGAGTGATCTAAAATAGGGCCCCAAGGGTAAAAATAAACATCGGACCGTGCTTGACAGGCGACGAGCCAAATTCAGTAGATTACAGTAGCGATACGCAACTGCAACTCGGCCCAATCAAGTCGCCTTGACGTTACACGCCTATCTAACTTTTACAAGCGCAACAGAGGGACTGAACCTCCCCATTGCGAAGGTTGTCGTCGGCCTTGATCGCAACACGTCTCCATAGTCACGGACCACCGCGGGATGGACGACAGATCATTACAGTAAGCTTTAGCCTCCGTGATGCGCAAAACGGTTCAACAATAGAACCCGCGGCGCAGATCTGCAGCGCGCTCGTTTGTGCCTGCGCTGTCCATTGTATTGTAGAGCGACTCACGCCCGACTTTGATAGGCAGGGCATGCATGCCGACCGAATGGCAGGATGGTGCGGTTGATCGCGCGACGTGGCAACGAGGTTTCTCCGGCCATTCTTCGGGGCGAGGGGGTTTCATATCTACCACGCACTCGCGTGGGGGTATTCTCGCGCGCTGCAGTTGGGTAAGATAGGGTTGGAACCCGGTCTGCAGGTGCTCGCTCCTGAGCTCGAAGAGGAGCATGCGGACAACGCGTCTGCCTTGTTCATCGACATTCGCCGGGTCATCAGTCACCTGGTGCGCCAGGCGCGCAGCCAGTCTAGTTGGAGTACAACCTCCCCGAACCGCACCTTGTGTCACACATACGCCCCCTCGCTCCCAAAATGGCGGAGTTAGTCCTGAAGCTAATGGACGGTAATCAAGTTGTTTTGGATAAACAGTCACGTTCTAGTAGCCGTCTCGATGTCTAATCCATCTTTCATCACTGGGACAGTTACGTGTGCTGCTCTCTGGCACCTACTCACTGCAATGGTACGCGAAGCGGTCACGTGGGCTCAAGCCGAAGAGTGTACTTCAAGAGCTCGATCCTCTCCGTGAGCGGGCCCGTACTATGCAGGCTGAGCTGGACGCGCGTAAGGAGCACGTCACACGACTGGAAGAGGAGAAACCCAGGTCGCAGGAGCGTAACAACCAACTACTCATCAAGGATTCAAGGTATGTTTGTCCGTCTGTTCATTGCGCTTAGTTTTGAGGATGCTGACAGATCACATTTCAGGATGACCGCGGGGACCCCACTGAATTCCAGTCGCTCAAAGATGGGCTCGAGAATCTGAGGGCCGAAAAATCTGCTTGGGAGTCTCAACGGACGACCTAAGCCGAAGAACCGGCTCAGCTGCAAGAAAAAAATGGGTGATTTCTTGGTTGGTTGCTGTTGATAGAGCTCGATCTTACGGGGGAGGGATGTGTTGCGTAGATCGCGGCGTTGGAGAAAACGAACAAAGCTCACGGAGGTGATCACAAGAACAACCAGATCTTCCGGAAGTTCATAGACGCCTTCAGTGCCGAAAACACTCAGCTCAAGTTCGAACCTCGAAGAAGTTCAGAAAGAGTCCGCTGTGACCTCAGAGGAGTGCGATGCTCTCAAGGATGCTGCAACCAATGAGCCATCCACCTCGTCGGAGCCGCTGGCTGAGCTCAAACGGCTGCGACAAGAGAAAGCTTCTCTGGAGCAGGCCTTGCAGGAAGAGAAGGCGAAGCGGCCTGTACAAGCGCCGGCGCTTACGTACGATCTGGAGTCTCGTCCTGTAGGGTGTTTCGGTTACCTAACCGACGCATTTTATGACAGGGTTATAGGCTGCTCTTACACATGAGCGAGGCCGGCTTCGCGCAGAAAAGGAGGCATGGGATGAGCCTACCTCCGAGGTGACG
>WNGR01002046.1_pt1 | contig 22218 bp, 32 predicted proteins | sample 5407581 | NCBI WGS metagenome assembly WNGR01 (sample SAMN13153383, study PRJNA577476) | soil metagenome | isolation source: 80 cm soil or saprolite under Garry oak tree replicate 2 | place: USA:California | collected 2016-06-15
AATTCGTCTGTTGGGATTACTGTCAAATGTCTCCTGAGGAGTTGAATAACCTTCGCAACAAAGAAGAGTTGTATGCTGCAGCTACTGCTTGGGTGCATGTGCAATGTGTTACATTAAACTACTGTGTCTCATATCCAGTTAGGTAGAAGCAAATGTCCTTCCTCAAGATAATTCCAGCCAGTATCGAAAAGCCTCCCCTAGCAATGGTGCAGTACTTGGCAAGGACATGATGGAGGTTGTTTGGGCAGACATGGCCCTCACTGAACTTCCGTCTTGGGTCACAAAAACACCTTTGAATTGGGGCACTGCGGCACAGGGCAAACTCAGCGCAAACAACTGGAGAGTCATCTGCACCATCCATCTCCCTATCACGTTAATCAGACTTTGGGGAGGAGATGACGTACCTGACAACCAGAAAGCCATGTTAGAGAACTTTATGGATTTAGTGCATGTGGTTCAAATTGCAAACTTGCGCTCTATCTCTCAAAAAGAGATTGAGCTATATAAACACTACATCTTCCACTACATGACATTGTTCAAATTGTTGTACAAGCTTGCAAAGGTAAAACCCATCCATCATGCTGCCTTGCACTATGGCAATGTCCTCCAGGGGTTTGGGCTGGCACACACACATAGCACTGCATTCTACAAGCAGTACATCCACTCTATGCAGAGCAAGAATCACAATATGAAGCTGGGTTTGTCATTTGATTCCGGATCTATCCTTATCTTAGTAATTAATGCTGTTTCAACCAGGTGAACTTGAATTAATGTTCATGCATAGCTCCATGAGGGAGGCAAATTTGCAAGCACTGCTTGAAGATGACAGTGAGGTGCGCTCACGTGTTGGTGACCTTGTGGAAGTATACAAGGGTATTCTTGCCAAGGATGTTTGCAGGATGCACTTGGCCCATATGACTGACACAGTGCATCTCACACAGAAAACAGCAGACATTGCTTATGATGGAAATAGCCTGTGTGAATCAAGCCTTCCTGATGCCATCCTTGCAGTGTTCAGACAATTCTTACATTGCAAGCACCTGGGACACAGGGAAAAAGATGCCGTGGAGGGTTCTTCTGCTTCTGTTGCATCTTCCAAAGCTAAGGTCCTAGACAGGTTCTCCCTCCACAGCGTTCAATACTCTACAGCAAGCCGTTGAGTACGTGATAGCCATGTGTTTTTCCAACCTCTCCAGCCCCAGTTGGAGATGTTGAAGCCACCACCTAGCCCAGAGCCTGGCCAGATAACACATATCTTCCTTCATCCCCACACTGGCTCCACGCTGTCCTGATCCCCCAGGTCAACACCACCACCCATCCATCTATGTCTGTGTGTGACCCTATGCTTCACTTCAACCCAGTTCAGAGCCTGAGCTCAGCAATGTAGACCAAATGTATAGATGATTTGGTTTTGCTGGTGGTTTTTTGTACATGAATGATTTTGCACCATCTATCATCATTGAACCATCAAACATTGTCTCTCATGTCGCAGTAACACCTCTCAAATCAGTGGACATAGAGTGCTACATATTCTTCCCATGGACAGGGTATGTTTCTCACCAGATTTCTGGAGTAACAGGACTCATGGCAATGCATTTTCAACCACTAGCTCATGCAGACATCCTTAATGCACACGCAAGACAAAGACCTAGGTGATCACATGGGTCAGTGAAGCTGCTGTTAGGGGAATGTCCTGGGTGTAAACGGAACACATCCCTTCTCAAGTGAGCACCTATTCATTCTCCCCATTGTACGGTGCTTTGCTAATAGGTACTAGCCTTGCCATTGTATCTTGCTCACCCTAATGGTTTGCAAGCCATCACCATAGCTGCACAAACATCCAAGGCAAGTGTAGATGTGACTTAGACAACATCAGTGAAGAGCTCTGGTTTAAGCAAGGAGGGGTAGTTTTTGAAAACGCACTAGATTAGTAGAGTGATCCCAACTGCCTCAAGTAGATACAAACATAATGCTACTTTTAAGTTGATCCAGTATGATTCCAAAGCAAGGCATTCAAGAAGAAAGACTGTTATTATGGTGATCAACCACCCAACTATTGTGGGCTCATATGAAACTTCCAGTCATCAACCACCAACTGGTGACCATTTGCTCTATGGGGTGCCGGCTGTGCTTAGGACCACTCAATAGAGCAACTGGTACACTTGGTCTTAAAAGGGGGGGTAGTGACATCTGATCGAGAGAATTTCCACAGGATTGTCCTTGTATGGTAGGATGTTCCAGATTGAGATAATCGGAATCTAGCATACCCAATTCAAACAATCAGAAATCTGTTACCATTCATCCAGTAACAGTGTGTCACGTGTACAATGCATCCTCCTAATGACTTTGGTGGGTCTCTTCAACTCAGATGCATTAACTCAATACGACATCTGAAAAACCTGGGTCCCATGTCTACCAACTTGATTCTGCCTTTGGGGCCTCTTTTTCTCAGAGACTGGAACCACTGGAACTTGGTGAGGGCACAGTCTTGTTTGAGCTGTTTCATGGTCTCTGGGAGCTTTGCTGAGGCCCGGAACCTAAATCAACGCTGTATATTCATCTCACATCTCAAACTTCATTGCTGAAAGTTACAAGTTCCCAAAACCTGTGCTCTGAGTTATTTGTAATGTGGTTGTAGCTCGCTAGTTTAAGAATCATCGTAGCAATGAACTAAGCAACGAACACATGCCTGCTTTACAACTACCTAGTGGTGACACTTGGAACTGCACTCGACCCTTACATTGACGTTCTTCTTTCTAACATCTTGTGTATGGCTAGTTTCACTGAGAGGATGTAGTGCAGACAACCCAGCTCACAGTGGGTGTTGTTATAAAACCTCTCCACAGCCGGGTCCTGGATGATCATCCTTCTCTTCTCAAGTGGTCTACAAGGTAACTCCTTAGGAATATGCATCTGTCATTGGACATGTTAAGACCTACCTGGACATTCATGGATTGCATGTGAAAAATGCCGCCAAAGCATCTGGCCTATTTGATATGCTGGAAAAGTGTACCAGGAAGGCACCAACTGTCGCGAATGCTGGTGTACATCAAAACACACATGCAACATTCTGGTCCTTTGAAGATATGTGGAAAGAACAAGGCATATGGTTCTGGAGGCAAAAGAAGGGATGACCCGCAAGCAATTGGAGAAGGCATGTCCACCAAAGCACTCACTTTCACCCCCCTTATCTTCAGGGAGTTTGTCTGGAAAGCAGCACCTAAGCTCACCACCAGCTCTGCCTCATTCAAGAATTCTGAGCAACCCTGCAAGGCTAAGAGTTGCTCCAGGAAGTGCCAGTACAAGGTTGCACTCATGAACATCGTCGGGTGACTCGAGTAACTCTGCATCATATCCAGGCTCTCAAGCTATCCTGGCCCCACTCTCTTCACCCTGTCATGGTTCTGTCATCTGACGAGCCATGCAAACTGCACTCCCATCCTCATCACCATCATCACTAACAAATGTCACCCCCCCTTCTCCTGCCTCACAGTGCTTTTCCAAGCTTGAGAAATTGGCCTCCTTCAAGCTCACACCACATGCCAATCAGTGTATTTGCCTGACTTTGATGAAACAAATCCCACCACAAATAATCTTTTCACAGCAGTTGCAATATCTCTTCCCGATGATGATGACTCAGATGATATGGAACAAACCTCATTTCCTTTTCCTCACTGTATGAGAAGTTCCCTCCAGGGCTCAGATCCAAATCCTGCACAGACTCACAGTACCCCCCTCAAATGGATACCACCAGGAATGTATTGACATAAAAGAGCCTTGCATCTTCATGTGTTGCGCATCCCTCTGTAGATGCAATTTCCCCCTTGAGCTCAAGTTGTCAATGCCTGTGAACCCATTGCCTTTCATCTCCAGTGCTGGGGTCCTCCCTTCACTCAAGCCCAAGTTGTTGTCTGAAAACTGGAGATTTAGCAGACTTTTCAATGTGCTACTGAAGTTCTTGTCTCCCAACAAGGTAATGTGCTACATTCATGAGTGTGGCACATCTGGGCTCTGACTGTACCACAGCCAAGAATAAGGAATTGCTGGGGTACAGGCCGATCCTACTGTGGGAGATGTTAGAATACTTGATGCTCCTGATGGAGGGCCATGAAGTGGGGGTGTTCACCACCCTCTTGACAATCAGGTATTCCAACCATCAATGCATGTGTTTGTCTGATGGCCAGCTGACATAACAAGTTGACAAATCACCCATTTTATTTAGGTTCTTGAAGAAACACCCTTCATGATGATCTTGCCGCATGCATTAAGGCTGTTTATGGTCTGATGACTCTTTATGCCAAGTTAGATTACCCTTCCCAACTTGAAGTTCGCCTTGTGCCTCCTGGCAGAGGTTCTTGAAGATGAACTTCCACATCTGAAACACCCTCATTACAGCATTGATGGATATGACATTGCTTGTAGTCCACGAGTCGGCAGGGGCTCACACATAGATTACCAAAGTGAAGTGCTACATAGTTCTGTACCCCAATGCGCACAGAAATGTAATCTTTTTTAAAATCCTCGTTTATGGCCATAGTGGGAATACCATACCAATAATTAAAATCAGACTCTTGAGTCACTTGGAGCTGCTATGAGGCAAATGAGTCAAAGTCATGAGGCTGGTCATCCAGAAGCACATTCAGTGCAGTTATCCTTGTCAAGCATGTTTAAGAATGACATCGGTAGATTATCATAAAGACCAGGGTCAATATTAATCAATTAATCATTCAAGCTCATCACCAGGGCAGGTCCAAAGGAATTGAAGATAATCATGAAGCCTCGGAGTAGTATGGAAAGAGTAAAGCTCAATTCTCAAGCTCAAGTGCTCAAGAATGAGCAACACAACGTACTGAAGAGCATGGCACGTTGAAGATGATAATCCCAGATATAGACAATTGGGTGGGCAATCAAGATCCCAACAACTTTATTGGGGGTATCCTACTGCATATGGTGTGTCTTCTTGACAGCCCCCCAATCACAGCAATACCCCCCATTTCAAACCCTGCTACACCAGTTGGAGAATCAAGGATCCTCCAGTTGCTTGTGACCCCTCCTCCTCATCCTCCTCATTCGAATGGCTGGTTATGAGTCTACCACCAAATCACACTTGACGGCCCCATGCCAAATATACCAAATGTTTCACCTGAAATCGATCACTCAGTAATGTAGCACAGTCAGAACGGGCCGGTGATGGAGCGTGACATTCCTTGCAGCTGCTGTGATCCGTCTCTTTTCATCCCTTCCTGGCTGGCCATGCCTGTTGTACAGTACTGTAGTGAAGGGCATGATTTTACTTTCAGTGAAATCACTGCCATGGTCCTTGGCAAGATGATGGAGACCACTGAAGCCAACCTCAGCAAGGAGGCTATGCATCTGTCACAGTTGTACTTCTTCAAAGTTGAGCGTCAGGCGACCAAGGACACCAGCACTATTGCTATTGCCAGCCTTCAGATCCTCCACATTATCAATGAGCGTACAGCAACTACCATTGCCTCTGGACTTGACAAGAAGTCCAAGTCTGAGTCTCAGATCATTGTTGTCACATAGTACACCCCTACTCATATTACTCACAGCTCGCCTCCCCCATGACCTCACTCGGTCTCGTAACCTTGCGCCCTGGCATTATTGCTAGCCTTCAGATCCTCTGTGTTATCAATGAGCCTGCAGCAGCCACCATTGCCTATGGACTTGACAAGAAGTCCAAGTTTGAGTCTTGGATTATTATCACATATCCTCCCAACAACAAGGCCAAGAAACTGAGAGTGAGGCGACAGGTGAGAAGGCTCTTATATACTGCTCATATCAGTTCCTCACCCTGCTGCCTCACCAGCGTTGCTGGTCTCACCTCAAACCCTAACCCAATGACAAGGCCAAGAAACAGAGTGAGAGGGTTTTCTCTGCCTCTCACATCGACAACATCGCCTCATATGCCTCCTGTAGATGAGATTGAGAACCAGAGAAAAGTGACAGGTGAGATGGCCTTCTAATGCTCATTTTGGTGGTAGAGGGTGGCCATTGATTCACATTCATTTTTCTTGTATCATTGCTGATATTCCTGGGCTAAAATAAATGAGCACAAACTTTATTTCTTTTACCTTGGCTGCTGCCTCAACAACCTTGCTCCCTTTCTGATTCATTCAACCCAATGGCCCTTTCAATCAACTTAAACAGGCTCTATAGCTCAAGGCAGTGTAGATGAGATTGGAAGTTAGTAAAGGAATGGATATGGGTCCACATTGTGGGGTTGAGACTTGGGGAACAGGGGGTAGTGGTTGCAATTGTGAGGTACATTCTTACGCACCTCTTTAATGCAAGCTCTGGCACCCACGACAACTTGCAGGCCAACTGTGTTACGTTGTCACTGAACGTCAGCCTTGACTTAGGCTTAGATGCATGGGGCATAATGTGACTTAGCAATATCATGTATACACGGACTCTGCTTAGTCACGTGATACAGTTGGTCACAAGGTCCGATGACACTTGGACACGAGACAATGGTCGCTTCCTGGATTCAAGTAGAGAAAGGGATAGAGCCCTTAGATCTTGCAGAGTAAGAGAGGAATGCTGGTGATGATTCAAGAAGACCAAGCTGGAGAGCTAGGTCTTCCTACGACTACTCTTAAGTACTACAGAGAGAGGGCTTTGAAGCGCCTCATGAATCCGAAACCCTAGTACTACTATCCTAGGATCGAGTCATACTATCATACATGTGATATCCAAGCTGACTGATACGCTGACTGATGATAAGTCCATGACTAATTACCGCTTACCCCAGTAGTCATGACCTGTGAGTAAGTGTCTTGGCAAGAACGTAACATCACCCCCTTTTCAGGTGCAACACCCATGTTGGGTGCCCTCCCCCGCCGATCGCAACACATCGTCCACCAGTCCTTCATCCATATCCTTGATGCACGCGAGTGCGTCAGCCATTTCCAACCTCCGAATCGTCTTACACTGCATCGCCGCAAGTTCTCCCCACCTGTCTTCACCCTCAGCTATGGCCTCTTTAAGACGTCCCAACTCTTGAGACATCGTGCAGAAACAATGAACTTCCGCAGTCAGTGAGGGGTCATGGAGACGATGAATCATGTGGTCCGTTTGCTCCCTTCCTTCAGTGTCCATCTTGAGTACCTCTAGTTCTTGCGCTTTGTAGACAGGCTTCCCGTCGTAATGGAAGATGGGCACGGTGTACAAGGGTTGGGTGAACACCTTGTTGCTGTCATCGCACAGCCTGATGACGATAGGGTTTGGGTGGAGTATGACTTGCACATACTCCGCCTGCTTGACATCACTGTCCGGTCCTTTGATGGGGAATGCGATGAAGTGGTCTCCATTGTTTTGTCTGAACCCCGGTGGAATCGTGTTGCGAGTGGTTTGATAGCTCCCCTTGTACAAAGGGAAGCCTGTGGTCATGGCCACATATGGGGTTTCCTCTGGGTCGTCAGAGTCTTTTAGGGTGCGTATGAATGGATGCTCAGCTGGGTAAAGATCTCCTTCGCTCATGTAACTAGTGGTGCAGCTCCACAGGCTGCGCGTTGACGGTGTGCTGACTGGCACAGTGCTTCCCATGCTGCCATCCTTGTGCTTCTCTTGGTGACGGCTCTTGTGAATTGCTCATCCCTCCACATTAAGCATACCTTCATTACAGCTCATTGTGTCCTTCCTGGCTTCTCGAAAAGGGACTGGTAACGGGATTTCTCCCAGATGGCCATCTTTAGGTCCCCAAATGTTGGCATCGATCGTGTGCACATCTGCTTGATGGGTGGGGGTTGCTCCCATTCCGTCAGGGTCTGACAGTCGTCGCACCACGGGTGATAGTGAATGTGTGGGCATTGGCTTCTTGCCGATGTCTGGAAACTGGAGTACGATTGCTCCCAACTCTTCTTCGGTGAGGGGAGCAACGAGAAGATTCTCATTGGTGATATGGGGTCATATGTATTTCTTGGCGCAGAGTTCTCATGCCTTGGGAAGTGTGATGAGTCCCGATTCCAGCTCGACCCCGAAGATTCGTTCAGGTGACCCGAGGTAGTAGTTGTTGACATCCATCATGTAAGAGATGAGTTTGCATGTGAGGGATGTAGAGGGAGTCAAGGAGGGAATACAGTACTTGCCTGTGGACCCTCTGTTTATATGCGTTGCTTGGGTGGAGTTTTGATTTTTGAATTCCCTTATCACCAATGGTGTGTGTATGTCCCTCTTATCTACCCATTTGTTATCGGAGTCAGGGTAACCCTTCCATTTGATGAGATATTGCTGCTTGCGCCTCTTGCTGAACTGCCAAGAGTCTAGAATCCTCTCAATTTCGTATTCTTCCTCGTTATTGACCAGATCTGGAGCCAGTCTTGTATAGTTTGATCCGTGGAGATCAGTTTCTTGGTAGGGTGTGAGAAGATCGATGTGAAATATGTCATGGATACTCCACTGCATGGGAAGTTTTAATTGATAGTTAACAGGGGACATCACCTGAACAATAGGAAAGGGGCCATGTCTCTTGGGCGCAAGCTTGGCAGTTGGCTGATTTGTGCGTAAGTGATGTCCTTCTAACCACACGAGGTCTCCTTCTTGGTATTTGGGCGTATCTCTGTGCTTGACCCATGACTGCTGCGCTTTGATCATCAATTCTTGAGCGTGCTGTCTTGCCGCTTTGAATTGGTCTAGTCTCAGCACCACTTGCAGTATTGGGGATGGCTTATCTGTCCAATCAGCACGTGAATTGAATCCATACAGTACGAAGAAAGGGGACTCTCCCATGGTCTCGTTTGGCCAGTTATTATGCGCGAATTCTGTGAGAGGCAGGTATGCGTGCCAGTTATCTTGACACTCGTTGACCCAGAACCTTAGATATTGTTCCAACCATTGATTGGTGCGTTTGGATTGTCCATCTGTCCAGGGATGATACGCTGTTGATATATTTTGTGTTGTTCCCGTGCTTTTGCATAGCCCCCTGATAAACCTTGAAGCGAATTTTGGGTCTCGGTTGCTAATGAACTTTAGTGGGAGTCCGAATCATGGGAATATGTTTTGGACAATCAGCCCTGCAGTTTCTTCGGCTGTCATACTTTCCTTGCAGGGGATGAATATTGCAGCCTTTATACAATCGTGGTTGGTTACAGTGAGTATTGAGTCATATCCCTGTGAGATTGGCAGTTTAGTAATGAAGTCCAGTGCAACAGTTTCAAATGGCATAGCTTCGTGTGAGGGGAAGATTGGTGAAAGTGATGCCTTGGTGGGCCACATGTTGACTTTATTTCTTTGACATTCCGCACACCCTCGAACATAGTCCATCACTTCTTGTTGCATGTTCGGCCACCAGTATCTTTGACTTGTTAGCTGGTACATTTTATTGATGCTGGGGTGTCTGTATATTGGCGTGTTGTGGTGAGCTTGTATGAAGAGTTGTTTATGCTCCATTTTGCCTGTTACCATGCATTGTCCATCCTTATACCATACCCCTTCTATCTTCTTTAGTCGATGGGCATCGATCCATGGCTTCAGCAGATCTTCGTTTTGCTCATATACTGGGTTTGTGGGTTCCATTTCTTCTTGAGTTAGGATTCTTCACATCGGCAGGGTGTGCTCTGCTTTACTTGCTCGTGCGAAGATGCGATCAGGTAGTACGATTATGTCTTTGTTGTCATCTTCACCTTGATCATACCCTGGTCATCTTGACAGTGCATCGGCTCACCCATTTAATCTGCCAGGGAGGTGACGTATCTTGAAGTTGTATTCTGATAATTCCAATACTTCCCTGGCTACTCTTCAGGATATCCTCTGTGGCAATCTCCAGTACTGTAGGTTGAGGTGATTGGAATATATGATGATCTTGTGAGGGGATCCTGCCAGTAAGGGCCTCCAGTTCTTAAGTGCCATTACAATGGCCAAGAGTTCAAGATCATAGATGTCGTAGTTCCGTTGCGCTTCATTGAGCATAGTGGAATAGTATCCTATGGGGTGCTTTTTACCATCCTCTTTTCGCTGCAGGAGTACTGCACCTACCGCATATTCTGAGGCATCTACTTCCAGCTCGAATTGGTCATCCAATTTGGCATGTGCCAGTACTGGTTCTGTTGTAACTCGCCTCTTTAGTCTGTCAAAGGCCTCTTGTTCTTCTGTTCCCCATTTCCATTCTTGGTCTTTTCGCATGAGTTTGTGCAATGGTCTTGCAATGAACGTGAAGTCTTTGATGAAGGGGTGATAAAAGTTGAAAAACCCAAGTGCCTTCCACACCTCCATTGCGTTTTGTGGTACTGGCCATGCGTCTACTCCCGCGATTTTTGCCAGGTCCATTCGTGTCACCCCCTTTTCAAGGATTACCCCCAGGTAATCCATGGAGGGTGCGTGGAATAAACACTTTTCAGGTTTGAAGTAGAGGTTGTGAAGTTGTGCCACTTGAAGGACATCATGTACAGCCCATTTATGATCGTCGAGATTAGTCTGAGTTGCTATGCCGATGTCATCCATGTAGACACAGATCATCGTTCCCAGGGGTTCATGCTTGAGGATTACATCACGATAGATGTAATTCATCATTGTTTGGAATGTCACTGGTGAGTTTGTGAGTCTGAAATACATCACTGTAGGTTTGAAGAGTCCGTATCTTGTTTTAAACGCAGCTTTCTTTTTGTCGCCTTCACAGATTCGCACGTTGTTGTACCCCCATTGAACATCGAGTTTGGTATATATATGTGCATTGCTGAGGTCACGTATGAGGTTGGCTATCAATGGAAGGGGATATTGGTTGCGTATTGTGATGGCGTTGATCTTCCTGTAGTCTTGTACCAGTCGCATTTTCCATCCTTTTTGCAAACAAAGAAGAATGACGATGCGTATGGTGATTTGGACTCACAGATATATCCTTTTTCCAGTTCCTCCGTGAGGAATTTTTGTACAGCTCCATCTTCAATTCAGTTTATAGGGTATACCTTGCAGTCTATTGTGTCTGGTGCATCTTTTTTGAATTCGATTGCGTGATCCCATGCTCGTTTTGGTGGGTAGTGCTTGGATTCTTCTCCACTGAATACTTTGGCAAACTGTTGGTATTTAGCGGGAACTTCCACCTGTTTCGTGTATTGTTGTGCTTTGATAGCTAATTCGGTGGAGGTTGTAGCTTGTAGATGGCATTCCTTTGTTGGTTCGTGCATTCGGGCTATTATCAGTTCTCCATCAAAAACTGAAGGGTTCACTGACTGAATAATAATAGGTAGTGCCTTTTCACTGATTGCACCACATCCCCATATGAATTGAGGTTCGAACATGGCCATCCAGGGGTATCCCATTACGATATCCTTGTGTCCTATGTTTGTAACAAGAAATCGTATGTTCTTCCTAATTCCGCTGGTTTGTACGTTGAGGTCCACATAGTGCATGATCTGTCTGGCTTGATTGGCTGTGTTATCAATGTTCCATATTTTTCATGGTCTTTGTAGGGGTCTTTTTCCCAACTTCATCCTTCTTATGAAAGGTTTGCTCATGAAGCAGTCAGTTGCTCCAGAGTCTACAAGTGCTTTGATGTTGGCCATTGCGTTGCTAGTTCTGATAGAGATGGGGATATGCATGGATTGGAATCATGTAGTCACTATTACAGAATTGAACTTATGGACTGCCCTCACCCAGGCTGATGGGTTCAGGCATTCTGAAAACCCTCTCTTCCTACTAGGTCTTGCATGACCAGTTCTTGTATGTCTTCTCCTGCTGTTGCCATCCCTCAAAGCCATGTGTCTGCTTGTTATTGTGGAGTTTGAGTGGAGGATTGTGTGATGACAGTTTGCTCTTCATCATCGGTGCTCCGATCATCGACCACTGCGTCCCTTCCTTGGCTTAGGCATGGTGTCCAGCTCTGCTGATTGCTGGTTCAGTTCCAAGTATGCTGAGGGCAGTTGCGACTCAGGTGTCCCTTTTTATGGCATGTATAGCACTCAACTTCACATAGGTCTCTTTGCCTTCCACCTCCCCACCCTCTTTGGAGGAATCCTCCTCGAGGGATGTATCCCCCTCGGGGCATCATTTCTGGATTCATTTCTTCACTTCCAGTGACTCTTCCGCACGTTCTTCCTGCAGACGTATCCATAGCATTTGGATTGGATAGTTGATGGAGCAGTGCCCATCCTCTTGGTTGTGCTCTTGGGGTGTTTCCTCCTCAATGCATCCTTAGTCTTGCCCTCATATGCATGTACATTTGTTGTCGGTCGATGGCCGCTTGCTTCCATTGTTTGTATGAGCAGGGTCTGTCGTATTCGAGTACTTTTTGGTATAACCCCGTAGGCAGTCCTTCGGTGAACGTTTCGATAGTTTGAGGTACATTGAACCGATATTCAGCCATTCAAACAGCTTCTTCGAATTCGGCTATGTAGGAGTCAATATCTTCTCCTTTCATTCTGATACCTTCTCGCAAGTTATTTTGTGCCTTCTCCTTTGCGAGATTGTCTGCGAATCGTTGTTGAAAAGAAGCTGCCACTTCATTCCACAGTCTTTCATCCATGGTTGCTATTCCTCCTTGTAGTTGTCATGTTAGCCATCGGTTTACGGCTACTACCCATTCGTTAATGTGGGATCCTTTGATGTATGTGAGGAAAAACATAGCTCATCGGTATGGATTTACCATGAGGGGGTTGTCATTGTTCACCCCCCAATATAACTCCCATTGATTGATGAAGAGTTGTGTGTTCCTTCTGTCTCCATCGTATATGGTGGGTGTTTCTCCTACCAGCTTGCCGTGTTGTGGCTGTGGTATCCCAATTGGCGGTGGCCCCCATCCTCCTCCGGGTGGTCTGGCTCCAGGTGGGCCTCCCCCTCCTCCAGGGTATCCTCCTCCTCCTCCTGGTACTCCACCTCCAGGGAATCCTCCTCCTCCAGGGAATCCTCCTCCTGGGAACCCTCTTGGTGGCCTATCATCTTGTGGGAGGCAGATTGGTGGTAGCTCTGGGAGTTGTTCCAGTCCATTACTAGGTGGGTCAGGTCTGTCAGGTTCTTGGGCTCGCTGTAAGGCCATTTCATCTTCTACTGTATTGACTCCGTGCGTTGTTCGGTGCCCAGTGTGTTGATTTATTTCACCCACGATTTCTCGCCTGAGGTAGGTTGGTTCTTCCACTATTATATCGACTGGTTCCGTCATCGTGGCCATGGCTGGTGGGTTAATATGAATGGACTCAGCTAGGTCGGCTAGTCGCTCTTCTTCGGTAGTATTTCCTGGGGCTCTGGATTCAATTGTATTGTCAGAGCATTCACTTCCTTCTTCCTCCTCTTCTGTGGAAGGTGCTGGAGTCCTTGGAGTTGGGGCGGGTTGTCCGTCTATCGGTCCTACTTGCCCTGCTGTTCGTACCTCGTCTTCAAATATGTCACACCGGTAATCCAGTCCTGCTGGTCTTTCAATGTTCCACCTGTTGTGAGGGGCGTCCCAAGTGATCTCGGTCCAACACACATAGTTGTGGTTGAACTCAACCGGATAGTATTGTGATGGTCTTGTGGGGATGTTGACAAAATACCCCATACTTCCTCTGGCCATCCTCCACCTGGCTGTTTTGAGGTATATGAGAGGTACATCTCGTTCTCCTCGTTCTTCGATTGAATAGGGTGCAAAGACCCAACGTTCTCTGGTAGTAATACGCACCACCTTTGTAGGAGCTTGGTCTTAATGTTACGTTGTCACTGAACGTCAGCCTTGACTTAGGCTTAGGTGCGTGGGGCGTAATGTGACTTAGTGATATCGTGTATACATGGACTCTGCTTAGTCACGTGATACGGTTGGTCACAAGGTCCGATGACACTTGGACACGAGACAATGGTCGCTTCCTGGATTCAAGTAGAGAAAGGGATAGAGCCCTTAGATCTCGCAGAGTAAGAGAGGAATGCTGGTGACGATTCAAGAAGACCAAGCTGGAGAGCTAGGTCTTCCTACAACTACTCTTAAGTACTACAGAGAGAGGGCTTTGAAGCGCCTCATGAATCTGAAACCCTAGTACTACTATCCTAGGATCGAGTCATACTATCATACATGTGATATCTGAGCTGACTGATACACTGACTGATGATAAGTCCATGACTAATTACCACTTACCCCAGTAGTCATGACCTGTGAGTAAGTGTCTTGGTGAGAATGTAACAAACTGGCTGGCACAGTGAGAGTGGGGCAGAAAGTTCAGGCAGTCACATAACCATTGACTTCCAGACGTGAAATGGTCACCATGTAACAACAGACCATGTCTACCATACAGACACAGCATACAGGGTAGGTGCATCAAATTATATACAAATATTTATACTGATATATGTTGTTCTATTACGAAGGACAGGTTGGGAGATGATAGCACCATTGCGTGACTCTCCTAAGGTTGGCAAGCATCCAACTTGCCTTATAGTCAATCTATGATTTTGCTTGATATATGTTTACTAGTATTTGCATCTCTTTCATTGATTTAAATCTTATCTCAGTCTTGGGCAATCTAAAACCCAGCAACCTAATCCCCTGTCATTGCCTCGCTGTCATGTTACCATCGCTGCTATGATTGGGGTCATGCCACTTGCATTGGCGGAGTCCCCCAGTGGCAGCAGTGGCATCCTTGGGCATCTTGGTTGGGATACCATGCAGAACACCTCTGAGTGGAGGTGTCAGCAAACCCTACAAAAGGGGGTACCAAGCTAAGTTTTAGTCAATGTAACCCTGCAAAGTAGTTGTTGATTGTAGGCCTACATGGATCCCCAACCACACCACCATCATCGAGAGAAATGATAGGTGAGAGGGCTTTCTCCACCTTTTATCTACTCACCTCATCACTTTACTGGTACCAGCATTACCGCCTCAAATGATGGCTCATCTACACATTGTCTCTCAACTTGAGCATGTTCAAGAGCTCTGTCATGTTCTGCCACCCCGTCTCAGCCAATCCCACTTCACCATTCAACTCTCATTCCCCCACTCACTCTTCAACCACGCTGATGATGCCAATGACCCCATCCACCACTCGATCAGAGTCAATCCCCCTAATGATGGACTAGACAATTACCAGCTGCTGTGGGGTGCATGTCCCCAGTGATGCATGACGTCAGTCGTCTTGGACCCGGGCTTGGTTGGCTGTAGCCTGTAACTGTACATATAGTGTAGTAGTTAGAATATACACATGTTTCTATTCATTATGCATGTGTACTATGTGAGCCTCAAGTACGTGTGAGCAAGCACAAGCACTCATACTCGCACAAACAAGTTGAGTACAAGTATCATTTGGAAAATTCCAACAAGTAATGAGTAGAGTACAAGTGTTTGTTTGGAGAATTCCATCGAGTACTCATACTCATGAGTATAACTAGCAGCTTGTTCCCCCTGCATCCTCCAGTCCTGCACAAGGTTCCACACTTGCACGCTCCATTAGAATTTCAGGCATGACTTCTCCCATGGACAGCAGACCAGTATACGAATTTTCACAACATGTGGAGATGTGCGTGACCCCTCTTTTTCAATTTGGAAGCAAGCTCATAGGGGCTCAGCGCAGCACATCTCCCTGCATCCTCCAGCTTCCTGCACTCACATGCACCCTTAGAAATTCAGGAAAGATTTACTCTCAATGGGGGAAGACTGGTTTACTAAGTTTAACGTTGTGCAGAGAAGTGCATGACCCCTCATGCTCTGGTTCAGTGCATCACATCTTCCTGTGCCCTCCAGCATCTCTCACTTGCACGCACCCTTATAAAATCTGATAACACCTACCCCCAACTGAGGCGAACGACTGTGTAAAGTCCTGCGATGCACAGAGATGTGTGTGACTGCTTGTGATGCAAATCACTTTCGAGCCCAAGTGGCTCACCTCTTGCACTCCTGAGTGTGCTGCACTTGCACGCAGCCTTAGAAACTCTCTTTACACATCTCCAATCCTGATAGACCTCCATGTGAGGTTTCACGCCATGTGGAGGCATGCATGACCAGTTGTGACGCCTCACACCACCCTGAACTCAACAAACCTGGTGCTATTGGGACATAGGGATAATTTGGAAGTGGATTTGAAAGAGTGTGTCTGAACTGTGATTGAACCATTTGAAAGAGTTTTAGAACTGTGCTGTTGTGTCAGCATTGTATGACACATACAATGCCATGGCTGTCTGTATATATCACCTTGCTTCCCAAGGTCCTCTGCCAAGTGGGAATTACTAATCATTCTGACAAACATGTGAGAAAGTTATGCCATATCCATCTGGAATGGGAATATCCACCTTCAATTCAAAATCCAGTAAACTTTTCCACCAAGCAAAGTCAACCCCTAGTTGTATATATTGTATTGATGTTTTATGCCATGTTTTATGCCACAAACATCATTATTGGGCATCATGTCACATCGCAACAGTTTTATCTCCGACATCCCTTTCCTCTCCCACTCAAAAATCTCAACATTTACTTCCAGCTTTTCACCATATCATTATCTCACTCAATCATGTGGTTTCAGTGTTCGTTAATCCTTTTTTTTTTTGTGCACCAACTGACTTGTAGATGAGTAGGACCATGTCTGCTCCACCCCATCTTGTTTATACCTGTTGGGCCTCTGCAGACAAGTGGAAACATGGATTCGTAATGCTAGGTGCCAATGTCTACTCCATCCCCGCCCCCCCTCCCCAGTCCAACCCTGTCATCTGCGTTGATGGTTTTTGTGGAGCTCACAAGTGGATGGTTTATCCACAACTGTATCGTCGTGAATTTCCCTACCTTGCCTGGATCCCACTGCGCCAATGAAGTCTCTCTAGATCTGTCCCATCTGATGTCCTCACTCACCCTGTAGAGAAGATGATGTGGCAAGCTCATCCTCTCCAATCTGATTGCCATCTCATCAATCCAGAGTTGTTCGAGGAGCTGACCATCAAATGGCAGTCGATCAAGGAGGCCTTGAAGCATCCATTCGATCTTGTCTCCTCCCAACCTTCATTTTCCTCCATCATGCAGCCGATGAAGGTGTACACTAGGGCTTTCAAAGCTCTCAACAAGCTCAAGAAGGATTTCAGAGCTTGGTGAGATTTTGTTGAGGTCCTCTGAAACCTGCAGCAATCTCTTCTGGAACTCAGTGCTTTTTTGGACTGGTGGAAGGATGTTTGTGCAGGTGATTCCTTTCAATCTCCTATTCGTATGCCAACTCATGGCACCGTCTTCAGAGATGAGCAGCTGTACGCTGATCATGCACGTTGGTCCATGGTCTCATATCTTCTTATCCCCAAGCCAGCCTTTGCACTTGATCCTGCAAAGAAAGTCCCATTGTGCCCCCATGAGTCGTGCAGTACACGACCCATGACTTTGCAGCCCCTCATTCACTCACTTCACTGCTGGTACTACCCTCTGCTTGTGGATGATGTCATGGCAAATCTGGAGACCTCTGCCTGCAGCTATCTTGAACGTTTGGACACCTTCTGACCAACCAAGGAGCTCAAGTGTACATTGGATAAAATGGAGAACAAGAAGAACAACGAAGGTAAGCATATGCTTGACTTTTCTTTGAATCATACTAATGTCTTGTGTACAGCCAGCCGCATAGCCAAAAAGGTGAGGATGGACACAGCCTCTTATCTCTCACAGTCGAATCATCCTGAGCTCAGATGCCTCACCAATGCTGGGGCTGCACCTGCTTGGTTCCCAGAAACACAAGAGGTCTGGATGGTTGCCATGGGCCATGTCAGCCACATCAAACTTGCTCCCTCAACCTCACCTCAACGGTTCTCGCTTCCCCCCATTAAGCTCTTTTGGGGTAGTAATGAAGAGAATCAGCATATATTCTATTACCATTTCCTCCTCCTCTGTGGTGCACTCTTGGAACGGCGCACGAGCGACTTGCCACCCCTCACCATAGGCAAATGGAAGACCATCTTGGGAAACACATACTGGAAGACACAGTGGCCCAAACAAGATGATTCGCCTACAATGTTTGACCCCAATGTTTTCTGGAAACATGGGGGCCCTCTTTTCTTTGGCGATATATGGAGTGCGGATGTCACTGCAGGGCGTCATGACCCCACGCACTTGTTACCTTGTCACTGTGTCATCCAGATGTCTACAGCTGATGATCCAGACATTCATCAGGAAATTTTATACTATCTGAACTCATTTCACATCTATGAGGAGATCAAGGCAATGGAGCGCATTCAGTTAAAGGACACCTTTGAGAAGTGGTGGATACACAAGGAGTGCTGGGTCTACCACATAGCGGAGATGTGGGACCCTGTCAGGGGCACTTCAGAGTCCAGCTTCTTCTGCAACAAGAAGGCATGGCGAATTTGGCTTTTTTCAGTATGCAAAGTCATTATGGACTGGGATGGCTTTGATAGCTGGGACTGGGATGGGATCTCAAATGTGAGGACTTTAAATGTTGATTCACTTCTTGGCCTGGTCTTTTGCAGGTTGACTGTCCATCTCCTGGTGTTTTATATCCATTCTTTCATCTCTCACTTAGGCTACTATCTGTCATCCCTTCTCCATCCCCCCATCCTTGCTGTTCCCTCCTGTCGAGAGCATGGCCAGAAGTTTGGTCTTGGGTACACAATATTTGTCATGGCATAATACTTGCTTAAATATATAGAATGTATGCTGGATGGTGAATTGGCCTCAAAGACAGCAGACTTGCAGAACCTCCCATCAATCACATGCACCCATTCAATCTCAGTTTGACGGAGCTACCAAATTAGGCACATGGGGGTACCTAGTCACCATAGACACATCCACTTCCTTGATCCTGGTCACAATTGAAAGGCATGCATTTTCTCCCACAGGGAAGTCCCCTCAGCCACAAAAGTCACACAAGTTGTGAGCGATTGAAAGTCACAATAAAATCACCACCACCACCTGCGCCTCCATGCTCACTCTCTTTGCTACCATCTCACTCTCACTCTCCTTCTGGGTGTCTTCATACTGTCCAGATCCTTTGTCACCCTCTCCTCATGGCACCCTTCGCAGGCAACCTTGACATGCCATCTTGGTTGCCTTGGTGGGAGCATTTGTTGCCCCTTCCCTTCCCTCTTTCCTGGTGCCCTCAATCATCAAGTTCTTTGAGCTCTTCCCATCCTTCTTTCTGCACAACACCCTTCACGAGTGACACTGGTGTGCTGCCTGGTTGCCTTGTTGGGAGTGCTCATGGTTTTCCTTCCTGCCCAGTGGTACATGTGATTCGTTTGACCCACGTCGTAGACTTTCACTTTCGCAGGCTTGCCTCATTTCATTTTCGGTGGTGGTGCTCTGCCTATCTTTCCAAGTGAGTATTCATTTTATTTTATTTTTCAATCTGGTCTATGTGGGTTGCCCTTCTTCCCAGATTAGGTTTCTTCAGACTCGCAACTCTCTAGGTCCTTGGAGTGCTACTCCAGGTCTCATCCTCCACCATCGCCCTCTGACGACCATAGGCTGCCCCTCTCCTACTGCCATCGCAGAGTCACAGTGGGGTGAGCTGCATTTGGATGCCTCTGGCACCAGAGTGTGCATTGCTGGGTTGCTATCTCAGTGGCTGGTCCTGCTACCCCCTAGTGGGCAACCATTAGTACTCACTGTCTGTTGTCATTGAGGTGAGTGCCATCACTTTTCCATGCCATTTTAGTGCTTCTGAACATGTCTAGTCACTTTCACCTGGCAGTCCTCATCTCCAGGCTGGAGGCCATAGAGCATTGCTCCATACCTCCTCCTCCACTGTCACCCTCTGACAACCTTAGGCTGCCCCTCTCCTACCACCTTCACAGAGTCGCAGTGGGGTGAGCCACATTTGGATGCCTTTGGCACTGGTGTGCACGTTGCTGGGTCACTATCTCAGTGGCTGGTCCTGCTGCCCCTAGTGGGCAACCGTCAGTACTTGCTGTATGTAGGCAGTCAATCCTGACTTGGCACCATTGCGGATGTCAGGTTGGAGAAGAGGAAGGTGGGGCAGGGCAGGAGTAGTAAGACACCACCCCTTGTAGGTCTACTATTACAAGTGGGCAGTCCGTGGCATGTAAGTGTTAAGTGTATTTCTCTACCAATCCTAGTTCTCACGAGTGTGTCAGCAGGAAGGAAGTGAGGTTGCACAATGGAGTGCAGAATTGCAATGCACAACTCACCAGAGTCATGTCTAGTACTTTGAGCTCATGCAATGATTGTTTGCAGGACTGCTTTCGATACTGGCATATTAGGTCTACAGTTGATTCGAAAATCTACTGTACATCATGGTATTTTTGTGCTTCAAATCCTTAACTTTTCCTAAAAAAACACGTCCAAGACCATCAAACGCCCTTACCTGTTGCGAATCAAAGATGGTAAGATGTGCGGCAGCATTTGTGAGTGTGGGTCCTTGTCTCTCATGTCTAAGCTGATGTATGCAAGTCTCGGATCTTTTGTGCACAAGGTGCAACACCTCAGCCATGACATCAACCATTGCCTGACTGAGATTACCAGATTCTCCCCAAGCCTTTGGCAACAGGTAATGGTAATTGTGCCATGCACTTCCGACTTGCAGTCATCAATTAACAGAGTCTGTGAGCTGAACACTACCAATTGAACAATGCAGACATACATGCAGTTGTTACTTAAGGTGGCCAATGTCACCTCTTGAGCACCACCCAGATCATTGCTTCATATCATGGTTGCTCAGTGAGTTTTGTTTCATATAATCTCCCAGAACGCTCATCTCTATCTCCATTCAGATACATGGGGTTTGGATCGTCCATGCAATGGCTGGATCATTTCCATCTTACATGGAGAGGCCTGCCCTTCATCTCATGCATTCAACCAACTCATCATTTATCCCTACTGACAAGCCTGGTCGAGGAGTAAGTGACCTCGCAAGGTGATGAGGCTCTGATCATACGGCATTGTATTAGGATGTACGTTTATCATCATTCGGAACTATTACTGCCACTATGGATGCCACATGTGTTAAGTCAAAGTGTTGATAGCTGGCCCTCGAGGCGAGCAAGTCAGTGCAACTGGTTCAAAATCTAGTGAGTGCATGTTGTAACGCCAATTCATTCGTTGTGCACGATGTCAAGATCTACATTTTTATTATTTCTTGCATCTCTATCTTGAATCAGATCAATTTGCCAATGGACCCAGCTAGCTGTCATGAATGGCACACACCCATCTTCCTTTGATCTCATCCCATCATTTGATCTCTATCAATTGCTGATTGTTGTCTCAGGGACAAGCGCAACTCTGGCTCTTGATAAGCTGTTGAAGGTGATGTAAGGAAGGATGACATTGCCATTGTTTGCCAGATATGGAGAAAGCTCTGTTGATAGTTCTGGTGATAACCATATTGATGTCTATGGTTATGTGACAGAATTGGCATCATTTTCATCAAACAGCATCCAGAATGACCTGTTGACTCGCTTGTTCCCATATGATCAGACTTGGCCAAGAAATGTGGACAATAGGACACCTGATCATGTGCTGCAGAAATGAGTGCATTTGTGGTGAGTTATTCCTGACCCTATCCACCCATTGTCTGATCACATATACAGATAAATTGAACGTCCAGATGGACTGTCACGATTCTATCCTTCCCAAAGTTTATTCCAAGGTACTAGAATTCACAGGTTTCCATGGATCCCTCAGGTAGTGATGACAATGAGTGCTTCTCAGTTCAGCTTGATAGCAGTGACATGGCCCTGAATGCCACAAAGGTAATCTCTTTTCATCTGGCTTGACTTTAATATTCATTTCATCCCACACTAATTAGATGATCCTACAGCAGAGGTTTCCAATGAGGTGCTATCATATGGAACCTGATGGACAGCTATTGAATGTGGCAAAAGTAATGGAGTAAGCCATGTGTACTTTATGTTCTGAGATCTGCTAAGCTGTTTTGTTGTTAGTCAGTCTGTTGACCAAACTGTTTCGAATTCTATGATGGCTCTGGCAACTAGGTTGCTTTCTCCTTTTTTTTCTGTAGTCTTAATTCATCTGACACATTCGTGGGTATACCCTCCACAGTAATACCATGGACACAATTGCTCAGTCAATCATGGCTTTCCTCCAACCACACACATCTTCTCCATCCATGCCCCTCATTTCCCATGCCATGTGCTGTCTGATGACAGGTGATTTCAGTGGGGAGGACTTCAATCAGGTTTTGAATTCTCAACTTGACTCCCTGGCTATCTGTTACGTTGCCACTGGACGTCAGCCTTGACTTAGGCTTCGACGCGCGATAGACTTAGCGAAGTATACACGGAGTCTTGATGATCACGTGATACAATGGTCACAAGGTCCGATGACACTTGGACACGAGACAATGGTCG
>WNGR01002047.1_pt1 | contig 22217 bp, 19 predicted proteins | sample 5407581 | NCBI WGS metagenome assembly WNGR01 (sample SAMN13153383, study PRJNA577476) | soil metagenome | isolation source: 80 cm soil or saprolite under Garry oak tree replicate 2 | place: USA:California | collected 2016-06-15
GAGCCCGCGGTGGTCGGCATGCCGGCGACCTGGATGTTGTCCTTGACCAGCACGGGAATGCCCTCGAGGGGTCCCCGGGGGAGGCCGGCCGCGCGCGCCGCGTCGCTGGCCGCCGCCTCGGCCGGGGCGTCCAGGTTCACCGTGATGACCGCGTGCAGCGCCGGGTTCAGCCGGTCGATGCGCTGCAGGTAGTAGCCGGTGAGCGCGGCGGAGCTGAGGGTGCCGGCGGCCATCGCGGCCTGCAGGCCGGCCAGCGACGGCTGGCTCACGCTGACCTGGCTGCCCGGGATCATGTCGCGGAATTCCGGCATGCGGGAAGAGTAACGGTGAAATCGGCTACCACTGAACTAGGGCCTCACGAGTGGTAATGAGGTTTTAATGACTGACAGCGGGGGGCGGCACCGGGGCGGAGCCCGGTTACCGCCGGATGGTCCGCAGGCCCGCCTCGATGGCGCGGGCCGAGGTCCGGACCTGTGTCAGCAGCTGAGCGCGCTGCTCGGCGGGCGCCCGGACCAGCGGGGACGGCACGGTGAGCACGGCCACCATGCGCTTGCCCTGCATCACCCGGGCCGCGGCGGCCCAGACCCCCTTGTGGATCTCCTCCTCGCTGGTCGCGTAGCCCTGCTGCCCGGCGATGAGGATCTTCTTGTCCAGCAGGGCGGCGGCTTCCGGGTCCCGTTCGGCCAGCGGAGCCAGGCATTCCCGGCGGACGTTGGGCGGCACGCTGGCCAGCAGCACCCGGGCGCTGGCGCCACGGTCGAGCGGAAGCGACTGCCCCGCCTCGAACGAGATCCGCAATTGCTGCGCGGACTGCACCCGGTGCACGCATACCGCCGACCGGCCGATCAGCCGGACCAGGATGACGGTCTCCCCGGTCAGCTTGGCCAGGTCCTGCATGACAGGATCGGCCACCTCGATGATGCTCTCGGCGGCCTCCGCCGCCCGGGCCAGGCCGATGAGCCGGGCGGAGAGCCGGTAGCTGCCGCGTTCGTCGCCGGCCAGCAGCCCGGTCTCACGCAGCAGCGTGAGGTAGCGGTAGACGCTGGGCAGCGCGATGCCGGTGCGTTCGGCGAGCTGACGGGCAGTGAGAGTGTTCTCGTCGGCGGAGAACGTGAGCATGAGGGCGAGGACGCGGCGTGCGCCCTCACACCCGTGCGCGGCGTTCGCCTCCGGAGGCATTTTGACCGCGGAAGCCTTGGCCATTGACCCTTCTCGGGGAGTCATAATTTTCTTATCGGCATATGATAACGGTGTCCGTCGTATACCGTCAACGAAATTCAGGAAGCGCTGCGAAATAAGAGCGAACTAACGGCGGCGCCCTAGCCGAGGTGCCAGGCGGGCGGCGCGAGCAGGCTGGCGCCGAGGACCAGGGCGGCCAGCGCCACCACGATGAACAGCGTGACCCACAGGCCGGCCGGGGTGCCGGTCAGCCGGGCCAGCTGGTCGGCGTCGGAGCCCCGGGTCCACCGCTGGCGCCGCCCCCAAGAGCCGCGGGCCAGCTCGAGCACCGGGCGCAGCCCGCCGAACAACAGGAACCACACGGCCAGGTAGGCGAACCCGGCCTGCACGATGGCGGTGGCGTAGTAGCTCACCGCGAACACGCCAGCCGCGGTGAGCAGCACCGCCACCGCGCCGAACAGGTTGCGGATGGCCAGGAACGTCGCCGCCAGCAGCGCCAGGGCCAGCCACAGCATCGCGGTCAGGTGCCGCTCGGCCAGCAGCCAGGCGGCGCCCGCGCCGAGCAGGGACGGCATCACGTAGCCGGCCGCCGCGGTGAGCACCAGGCCGGGGCCGGTCCGCCGGCCGCGGGAGTAGGTCACGCCGGAGCTGTCCGAATGCAGCCGGATGCCGTCGAGCCGCCGCCCGGACAGCACCGAGACCAGCGCGTGGCCGCCCTCGTGCGCGATCGTGATGACCTTCCCGGCCAGCCGCCAGGAGCCGGTGTTCAGCACCACGGCCAGCGCCGCCAGGGCGGTCAGGCCGATCACCCAGGCCGGCGGCAGCGGCTGGCTGCCCGACATCCGGTCCCAGAGCCTGGCCAGCACGTTCACTGCTTGTCCCCCGCTCGCCTCCAGGGCGCTTTAAGGCGTCGCCTTCCCTCGTCGCTCGTTCCTCGCTCCTGGGGTGGGTTCGTGGGGAGAAACAGAGTCCAGGCGACGCCGCGCCCCTCCGGCTCGCTCATGGCGCTATCTCCTTCACGGGCGGGGCAGCCAGGAGACGTGGCCGGCCAGCAGGGCGTAGCCGACGAAGGTCACCGCGTCGATCAGGAAGTGCGCGATGATCAGCGGCGTCACCCGGCCCCAGCGGCGGTACAGGAAGCCGAAGATCAGGCCCATGACGGCGTTCCCGAGGAACGCGCCCGCGCCCTGGTACAGGTGATAGGAGCCGCGGATCACCGCGCTGAGGACGATCGCCCGGGCCGGCCGCACGCCGAGCCGGTCCAGCCTGCTCAGCAGGTACCCGACGACGATGACCTCTTCCACGATGGCGTTCTGCGCCGCGGACAGCAGCAGCACCGGGATCCGCCACCAGATGTCCGGCAGGTTCTCGGCCACCACGTTCAGCTCGACGCCGGTCTGGTACGCGATCAGGTACAGGCCAAGACCGCTGCCGCCGATGACCGCGGCGAGCACGGCGCCGCGGGCCAGGTCCAGCCCGGGCTGGCGGGCGTCCACGCCGATCGAGGAGGGCCGCTCCCCCGCCCGGGCCAGCAGGTAGAAGACCAGCAGCACCGGCGCCAGCGCCAGGGTGATGTTCATCAGCTGCAGGAACAGGTCAAGCAGCGGACGGCCGGGGGCCAGGGTGCCGTTGAGGGTCGCGGTCTGCTTGCTGAGAGACTGCCTGGCGGTCAGCGAGCCGATGAACGAGACCAGCGCGTACAGGCCGCTGGCGCCCAGCGACACGGCGAGGACGGCGACGATCTCCCAGCGCTGCAGCGTCGCGCCCGGCGGCGCGAGGCTGGCCGGCGCGGGACCGGCGGGCGGCGCGAGGCTGGCCGGCGCGGGACCGGCGGGCGGCTCGGGGCCCGCCGACACCGCGGAACTGGCCGAGGTCTCGTCCGTCATCGTCCTTCAGTATTACCGAACCCGCGGAGCCGAATAGCCCGCTATGAGGTGAGCCACTAAGCTCGGTAGATCAGCGCGGGACCGCGGTCCGCCCGGCCATTCCACCCAGCAGAGGTCGCCATGCACCAGCCTTATCCGTCGAGCGGGAAGCCGGTTGAGCCGGTGCGGCCGCCTGCCCCGCCGCCGGTGGTGAACGCGGTCAAGCTCATGTACGCCGGGGCTGCCGTCAGCACGGTCAGCCTGGTCATCTCCCTGGTCGGCATCGGCAGTGTCAAGCCCGCGATCAGGACGCACTTTCCGCACTACACGGCGAGTCAGGTCAACCAGGCCTTCGTGGCTTTTCTCGTCGTCGTGGTCGCCTCGGCCGCCATCGGCATCGGCCTGTGGCTGTGGATGGCGTGGGCGAACAATCAGGGCAAGAACTGGGCGCGCATCCTGTCCACCGTCCTGTTCGCGGTGTCGACCCTGGAGGCGCTGCAGGGCCTGCGCGGGCCGAGGACGGTGATCGGCCTGATCTTCTCCGCGCTGGTCTGGCTCATCGGGCTCGGCGCGGTCGTCCTGCTCTGGCGGCGCGAATCGAACGACTTCTTCAAGCCGCGGCAGCTCGTATGAGCCCGGCCCCGGTCGTCCTGTCCGCCGTCCCGACGCTGTTCGCACCCGACGGCGACCTGGATCCCGGTGCCAACCGCGCGCTGTACCGGCTCGTGGCCGGCCTGCTGGACGGCCTGTTCGTGGCCGGGACGACCGGCGAGTTCCCGGCCCTGGAGGACGCCGAGCGGCTCAGCCTGTTCGAGCTGGCGCTGGCCGAGGCGGGGCCGGACCGGGTGATCGCGCACATCGGCGCCCCGGACGCCCGGCACGCGGTCCGGCTGGCCCGGGCCGCGGTCGCGCTCGGCGCCGCCCGCATCGCCGCGATCACGCCCTACTACCTGCCGGCCCGCCCCGACGAGCTGGCCGATCACTACCGGCGGATCCGGGACGCCGCGCCGGCGGCTGAGCTCTATGCGTACATTTTTCCCGAACGGACCGGGCTGCGCGTCCCCCCGCCGCTGCTCGCCGAGGTGGCGCACGCGGCGGGCCTGACGGGCGCCAAGATCAGCGGGTCAGCCGCGGCCGACCTGGCCGGTTACGTCGCGGCGGCGCCCGGGCTGCGGATCTTCTCCGGCAACGACGCCGATCCCTGGGCCGCGGTGCGAGCCGGCGGCGCGGGCGTGATCTCCGGGCGCAGCGGAGCCTATCCGGAGGTCTACGCGGCCGTGCGGGACGATCCGGCGCAGCAGGAGCGGCTGGACCGGATCGTCGCGCTGGGGGCGAGCATCGGCCGGGTCAAGCACGCGCTGCAGGCGCGCGGGCTGATCGGCAGCCCGACCGCCCGGATGACCGTGGATCCTCCGGACCCGGAGCTCGCCGCCGCGATCGCGGCGATGGTGGGCGAAATCGCCGCCGCCGGGAGGCCGGCCGCGACGTCAGCCACCTTCACCCGTTCGTTACCTAACCGCAGGTGAACCTAGCGCGGGGCTGGCGCGTCGTTTTGTATAGAGGGCCGGCGTAAGCGGGGCGCCGGACCTCTGAAAGGCTCGGCAGGCGGAAGCCGAGCGGCAGGCCCGGCGAGAGCGGGGCGCCGGGCTCCGGCCCGGCGTGAGCGGGGCGCCGGGCCCCGTCGATTTCCGCGTTCCGGGCCGTATGGTGGCCAGCAGCGGTTTTGGCCAGCACTGGTTTTGGCCAGCACTGGTTTGGTCAGCAGAGTCAGTCGTCCGCGTCGAGTACCTGGTGCGCGCGGGCGACGAGCGCCGGGACGGCGGCGCCCTCCTGCTCGAAGCCCTCTCCCACCGTCTGGTGCTGCAGGTAGCGCGCGTGGATGCCCTCCAGCACGACAGCGAGCTTGAAGTAGCCGAACGCCGTGTAGTAGCCGATCCGGGAGATGTCCCGGCCGGTCCGCCGGGCGTACCCGGCGGCGAACTCGGCCCGGGTCAGGAAGCCCGGGCTGGTGGTGCCGTCCGTCCGCAGGCCGGGGCCTGGTTCGCCGGAGGCCGGGTCGAGCCAGCCCTCCTCACCGGGGTCGGTCCAGTAGACCAGGGTCAGGCCCAGGTCGGCCAGCGGGTCACCCAGGGTGGCCATCTCCCAGTCCACCACGGCCGCGATCCGCGGCCGCGGCGACACCGTCACCAGCACGTTGTCCAGCCGGAAGTCCCCGTGCACCAGGGTGGTCTCGCCTTCGGGCGGCAGCGTGGCCGTCAGCCGGGCCACCAGCTCGTCGTAGCCCGGCACCTCCCTGGTGTTGGACAGCTCCCACTGCCGCTGCCAGCGGCTGAGCTGGCGGGCGAGGTACCCGGCGCCGCGGCCGAGCCCGGCCAGGCCGGTGGCCTGGACGTCGACGCGGTGGATCGCGGCGAGCATGTCGGCCAGCCGTTCGGACAGGTCCGCGTTCTGGGCTTCGGACAGCGCGGCCGTGTCCTGCCGCGACCTGAGCACCACCCCGGGCACGTATTCCATCAGGTAGAAGGGCGCGCCCAGCACCTCGGCGTCGGCGCAGAACGCCACCGGCCGGGCCACCGGCACCTCGGTGGGGGCCAGGCCGGACAGGACCCGGAACTCCCGCGACATGTCATGCGCGGTGGGCAGCACGTGACCGAGCGGCGGTCGGCGGAGCACGAGCTGCCGGTCCCCGCCGGATCCGGAGACGGCCAGGCGGTAGGTCAGGTTCGAGCGGCCGCCGGCGATGAGCTGTATGTCCGTCAGCTCGGCGGGCTCGCCGCCGAGAATCTCGCCGATCCAGCCGGCCAGCCGCGGCGCGCTTGGGATTCCCGGAGGAGTGCTGGTGAGGGTCATGATCTACCGAATCGTAGAACGGATGGGGCGCAAAATCTTAACGTCCCGCCTCTGGACTATTCATGACTGGTGACGTAAGCAGGGTGAAGGGAGCTAGAAGGTCTAGACCGTTCTAAAGTGGGAGGGAACCCTGTGGCTGACGCGTGGATGCCCGGCGCCAGATGCATCCGAGCCCAGACCGACGGGGGACAACTCGGGGGTGGAGCACCGCGCGTAGTCTGGCTGACGCTGGGCGCCGACCCGCGCGTGATCTCAGTCTGGTCGGCCGCGCAGCGGCTCAACCAGGAGAACCGGCCGCCTCACCTGGTGTGGGACCCGCTGACCGGTGACATCGCGCAGCTGCTGCCGATCGTCCGGGCCGGCTGCGCGCTGGGCATGCCGGAGTACCTGGACTACGAGCCGGACCGGCTGCCGCCGCGCCCGGCGGGCGTGAACCGCGAGGGTCGGCTGTGCGTGCAGATCGGGGTGCTCGGCTCGCCCCGGGAGCCGTTCACCAGCTTCCAGATGATCGGGCTGGCCGCCATCCTCGGCTGGCTCGACTCCTGGCAGATCCCGCGCCGCTGGCCGGCCGGCCCGCCGGCCCCGTTCCGGCAGCTGACCAGGCCCCGCAGCCGCGCGATATGGGCGCGCGGCGGCCACTACGGCGCCTCCCAGGTGCCCGAGTGCGACAACCTCGGGCCGGGCGGGATCGACATCGACCACCTCACCCGGCTGGACGCCAGCCTCGCCTGCGAACTGCCCGAGCCGGCCCACACCAACGGAACCGCGATCCGGCTCGGCCCGCGCACCACCTACGAGCTGCGCCCCGCGGTTGTCTGAGCGCTACCGTAAGAGATCATGAGTCCTCCTGATCTCTCCAGTACTCAGCGCACGGCGCTGCGCCGGCATCGCGAGCGCGGGCGGGGCGACCGCGGCGACCTCTACGCGGTGCTCGACGCCGGACGGATCTGCCATCTCGGGGTCATCGCCGACGGCGCGCCGCGGGTCCTGCCCACCGGGTACGGCCGTCTCGGCGACACCCTCTACCTGCACGGGTCATCGGCGAACTCGACCTTCATGGCGGGCGCCGGCCAGGAATCTGTGCCCGCTCTGGTGCCCGCGGGGCCGGCGAGGCTGATGACGCAGCACAGAGGAATGCCCGGCTGCCCGCGGGATACGGCGCGATGCCAGCACGGCGCGCGGACCGGGGTCAGCGCGGGCTCGACGCGCCGACACCGCGGGCCCGCGCACGGCCGGCCCGCACGGTCCCCAGACAGCTCAGCGGGACGGCCGCTGCACCGGCTCCGCAGCCGGGCTGGCGGCTACCCGGGCCGGAGGTCAGCCTCGCGTTGACGAACGCCTGATCCAAGGGCCGAAGTCCCGGTCCGTTCGGCTAAAAAGGTTCTTTGCTGGCGGCCCACGGCGGGCGAGGTCATACTCTGTGAGGATGAACGACCGGCTCGTGTGGATCGACTGCGAGATGACGGGGCTTGACATCGAACGCGACGCCCTCGTCGAGATCGCGTGCCTGGTGACCGACGGTGACCTCAACATACTCGACGACGGCATCGACCTGATCATCAAGCCGCCGGCCGAGGCCCTGGAGTCGATGCCCGACGTGGTCCGCGAGATGCACACCGCCTCCGGGCTGCTCGCCGAGCTGCCCGGCGGGATCGCCGTGACCGAGGCCGCCGAGCTCGTGCTCGGCTACGTGCGCGGGCACGTCACCGAGGCCAGGAAGGTGCCGCTGTGCGGCAACTCGATCGCCACCGACCGCTGGTTCATCGCCCGGGACATGCCCGAGCTCGACACCTACCTGCACTACCGGATGGTCGACGTGTCCAGCATCAAGGAGCTGGCGCGGCGCTGGTATCCGCGGGCCTACTTCGCCTCCCCGGCCAAGCACGGCGGGCACCGGGCGCTGGCCGACATCAGGGAGAGCGTGCAGGAGCTCAGGTACTACCGGGAGGCCCTGTTCGTGCCGCAGCCGGGGCCGGATTCCGCCACCGCGCGGGGGATCGCGGCGCGGTACGCCGAACCGGGTTTGGCGGGGCCTGCGCACACCTGACGCGGGGGACCGCTATACTCGTGTCCAGCCGCGCGACGTCCTTCGGGGCAGCGCGCGTTCTGCTGTGGCCCGGCCGGACGGCCGGGCGACGATGGTGGGCGTAGCTCAGTTGGTTAGAGCGCCAGGTTGTGGTCCTGGATGTCGGGGGTTCGAATCCCCTCGCTCACCCCATGTGATGGCTCCCGGCGGGCCAGTCCGCGTCGGCGGGCGGCCGCCTGCTTCGCGACCGGGTCCCCGGCCAGTAAGGCATCTCGCCTCTTATTCCTCGTTAATCGCGTCGGCGGGAATCCGCGTGCGCGGAAACCGGCGCAGTTAAGTTAACTACCAGCCTGCAACGGCAGGGCAACGGCGCGGGCAACCAATGCGTAGCACTTTTAGTGCTGTCAGTAACCGCCTCGGAGACATGGGACCGGGCGGATCCTTACAGCACTTAGGGGGCCTTCATGGCGCGCAGCGCATATCCGACTGTCAGCATCGTGATCCCGGCGCGCAATGAGGCGCGGAACCTCGAGGTCGTATTGCCGAGGCTTCCGGACGCAGCACAGATCATTCTCGTGGACGGCAATTCCGTCGACGGGACCATAGAAGCGGCCCAGCGCGCGTGCCCGGGCATAACGGTGATCAGGCAGACCCGGACCGGCAAGGGAAACGCGCTGGTCTGCGGCTTCGAGGCCGCCAAGGGCGACATCGTGGTGATGTTCGACGCCGACGGCTCGGCCGATCCCGCGGAAATCCCTGATTTCGTCGCCGCCCTGGTAGCCGGGGCCGATTTCGCGAAAGGCACCCGCTTTCACCCGGCGGGCGGCAGCGAGGACATCACCTGGCTGCGGCGGGCCGGCAACGCGGCGCTGAACCGGCTGACCAATATCCTGTTCCGGACCGAATTCAGCGACCTGTGCTACGGCTACAACGCGTTCTGGCGGGACATCGTCCCGTTGCTTGACCTGCCGCCGGTCCTGGACGAGGAGCCCGGCGATGCCATGCGCTGGGGTGACGGCTTCGAGATCGAGACCGTGCTGAACTGCCGCGTCGCCGCGGCTGGCCTGTCGATCAGCGAGGTGCCCAGTACCGAACGCCTGCGGATCTTCGGCGAGACCAATCTGCGCACGTTCGCCGACGGTTTCCGGGTGCTGATCACCATCGTGACCGAGTGGCGGCGCCGCCGTCGCCCCGCCGCGCCCGCCGCCCGGGTGTACACGTTCCCCGGTCACGCCGGCACGCCCACCGGCGACGTCGTGACCGAGGAGGCGGCATGACCGCCAGCCACCCGTCGGTGTCGGTGATCGTGTGCGCGTACACCGACCAGCGCTGGGACGACATCGTCCGGGCCGTCGCCTCGGTGGCCGCGCAGACCCGCCCCGCGGACGAACTGCTGCTGGTGATCGACCACAACGAGGCGCTCGCCGAGCGCGCCGCCGCGCTGCCTGATGTCACGGTCATCAGCAACGCTCATGCCCGCGGCCTGTCCGGCGCCAGGAACACCGGCATCGAGATGGCCTCCGGCGACGTGATCGCCTTCCTCGACGACGACGCGGCGGCCCGGCCGGACTGGCTGGAGCGCCTGCTGGCGCCGTACGCCGATGCCTCGGTGGCGGCGGTCGGCGGCGCGGCGTTCCCGGTGTGGCCGACGGCCGCGGGCAGGCCCGCGCTGCTGCCCGCCGGGGATGACGCGGCCGCCGGCGAGCTGGACTGGGTCATCGGGTGCAGCTACGCCGGCCAGCCGGCCGGGCAGGCCGAGGTGCGCAACCTGATGGGCTGCAACATGTCCTTCCGCCGCGAGGTCTTCGACCAGGTGGGCGGGTTCAGCGACGGCCTCGGGCGGATCGGATCGACGCCGCTGGGCTGCGAGGAGACCGAGCTGTGCATCCGGCTGCGGCAGCGGACGCCGGGGGCGCGGATCGTCTTCGAGCCCGCCGCCGTGGTCAGGCACCGCGTCGGCGGGGCCCGGACCGGCTGGCGCTACCTGCTGCGCCGGTGCTGGGCCGAGGGCCTGTCCAAGGCGGCCGTCTCCCGGCTGGCGGGCCGCCAGGACGCGCTCTCCGCCGAGCGCGCCTACCTGACGCGCGTGCTGCCGGCCGCGGTGGGGCGGCAGCTCGCCGCCGCGGCCCGCGGCCGTGCCGGCGCGCTGGCAGGCGCGCTGGCGGTGGTGGCGGCCGTGTCCGTCACCGCGGCCGGGTACCTGCGCGGCCGGCCCAGTGTCGGCCGGCCCAGTGTCGGCCGGCTCAGTATCGGTCGGCTCTGGCGCGGCCGGGCGCGCCCGGACGACGACGCGGGCCCCATCGCGGTGATCGAGGTGGACCTCGGGAACCGCCCGGACGAGCTGCGGGTCGGACGAGCCGGCGGCCCGGAGTACCGTCGCGCGCAGGTACTGCTGCGCGACGGCCGCCACGTCGTGGGGATCGCCATGCGGCCCGTTCGCGGCGGGGTGGTGGACCTGACCGGGCTCGCCGTCCCCGCCGCCGCGGACCGGGCGCCGGAGACCGGGCATCAGCCGCTGGTGTCGGTGGTGATCCCCACCATCCGGCCGCAGGGACTGCTGCGCTGCGTGCGGAGCCTGCTGGCGACCGGGTACCGGAACCTCGAGGTGCTCGCGGTGGACAACCGGCCGGACCGGGCCGCCGCCGATGTGGTCGAGGCGCTCACCGCCGATCCCCGCGTCCGCTACCTGCACGAGCCCCGGCCCGGCGTCAGCTGCGCGCGCAACGCCGGCGTGGCCGCCGCTCGCGGCGAGTACGTGGCGCTGATCGACGACGACGCGGAGGCCGACCGCTGGTGGCTGCACAACCTGGTGGCCGAGCTGGCCGGCGGCCGGGTCGACTGCGTCACCAGCCTGGTCCTCCCGGCTCACCTGGACACCCCGGCTGAGCGGGCGTTCGAGCAGCTCAAGGGCTTCGGCCAGGGCACGCAGCGGCGGGTGTGGGGGCCCGAGGACGGGCGGGACGACCGCGCCTGCGCGCTGGCCCCGGGCAAGTTCGGGCCGGCCAGCGTGTCGCTGTGGCGGCGCTCGGCCCTGCTCGACATGGGCGGCTTCGAGCCGCTCCTCGGCGCGGGCTCGCCCAGCCGCGGCGGGGAGGACCTGTACGCGCTGCTGCGGCTGGCGCGGTCCGGCGGCACCGTGGCCTACACCCCGCATGCGGTCGCCTGGCACCGGCACCGGACCGAGTGGGCCGACCTGCACCACCAGCTGCGGGGCTACGGCAGCGGCCTGGCCGCGATGATGCTGCTGCACCTGTGGCGGCAGCCGGCCGACCTGATGCTGGTGGCCCGGGTGCTGCCGGGGCGGCTCGTCCAGCTGGCCCGGCGCGGGCGGACCCGCGGCGCGGCGTCGCACGAGCCGGTATCGCGGCGGCTCCTGGCGGCGGAGTTCCGGGGGATCGCCTCCGGCCCGCTGGCGCTGCTGCGCAGCGCCCGGCTCGCGGCCCGGACGGACGTGCCCTCGTGAACGCCCGCACGATGACCGCCCGCACGATGACCGCCCGCACGATGACCGCCCGCCAGGGCACGGCCGGCAGCCTGGCGCTGCTCACGCTGGCCGCCGGCGTGCTGACCGCGGCGCAGGTGCAGACCCCGGTGCGGCTGTACCTCACCGTCGCCTTCGTGCTGCTCGGCCCGGGCTGGGCACTCGCCTCCGGCCTGCGGATCACCCAGCCTGCGCTGCTCTGGACGCTGGCCGCCGGGCTGGGTATCGCCCTGGCGATCCTGGTCGCCCAGGTGATGGTCTCGGCGGGCTACTGGCACCCCTGGGGCGCGATGCTCGGTTTCGAGGCGCTGACCCTGGCCCTCCTGCTGCGCCGCCTGGTCCGGCGATGACCGTGCTGGCGCGGGAGGACGCCCCCGCACAGGCCCCCGCACCCGGGGCGGCCCATCGGCCCGGTGTTCCCCCGGGCTCGGGCCAGGTCATGGTGCGCGACGGGCTGTCGATGACGCTCAGCGCCGGGCTCACCGCGGCCGTCGGGCTGCTGGCCTGGATCGCGGCGGCCAGGCTGCTGCCGCGGCATGACGTCGGCCGGGCCGCGGCGTTCGTTTCCGGGTTCATGCTCGTCGCGAGCCTCGGCGACCTGGGCCTGGACCGGGCCCTGATGCGCTGGGTGCCCTGGGCCGGCCGGCACCGCAGGTCGCTGGTGCTGCGCTGCTACGCCGCGGTCCTGGCGGCGTCGTTCGTGGCCGCGCTGGCGGTGCTGCTGCTGCCGGCCGGCGCCGAGATCAGGGCGGCCGAGCCGGGACCGGGCCTGGTGCTGTTCGTGGGCGCGTCGATGAGCTGGGCGCTGTTCCAGTTCCAGGACCCGGTCCTGGTGTCACTCGGCCGGGCTCGCTGGGTGCCCTGGGAGAACGTCAGCATCGGCGTGGCCAGGGTGGTGATCCTGGTCGTGGCCGCTCCGCTGCTTGGCGCCGGGGGCGTGCTGCTGTCCTGGGTGGTGCCGGCGGCCGGCGGCGTCATCGTCGTCTCGGTGCTGGTGCGCCGCGTGCTGGCTGCGGAGCAGGCCCCCGCCGGGGCAGGCAGCGCCGGGGCAGGCAGCGCCGGGGCGGGGCGCCTGCCCGGCCGGCGCGAGGTGCTCGGCCTGCTCGGTCCGATCTATCCCGCCCGGGTGTGCTCCGCGATCGTGGTCAACCTGGTGCCGCTGCTCGTGACGAGCCGCTTCGGGTCGGCCGCCGGGGCGGTGTTCTTCATCGCCTGGATGGCGGGCAACACGGTGGACTACGCGGCCATCAGCTTCGCGCAGTCGGTCACCGTCCGGATAGCGCACGAGCCCGAGCGGGCCTGGCCGCTGCTGGTCCTGGGCGGCCGCAAGGTGGCCATGTTCTTCGGGCCGGCCCTGGTGCTGGGCGCGCTGCTGGCCGGACCCCTGCTTTCGGTGTTCGGACCCGCCTACGCGGGGCTGGGCACGACGCTGCTGCGGCTGGTCCTGCTCGGCTGCATCCCGCGGCTGCTCACCACGCTGGTGCTCGCCCTCACCGTAGCCCGCGGCCGCGGCTGGCTGGCGGGAGCGCTCGAGGGGGCCGGCGCGGTGGCCGTTACCGGCGTCGCCGCGCTGGTTCCGAAGGGCGCGCTGACCCAGATCGGCATCGGCTTCGTGGCGGTGCAGGTGGCGGTCGCCGCCGCGGCTGGCATCGCACTGCTCCAGTTCCGCCGGACGACGGCAAGCCGCTTCGCTGCGCGGCGCGGCCGCCTGGCCGGCCCGCAGAAAGGGTGCTGACCATGACCTTTATCCAGGCTGTCGATACAGCAGGCCCGGCCGCCGCACCCGCGGCGGGTGCGGCGCGGGCGCGCGGCTTCGCCGGGCCGGTCCTGGCGGCGCTGGCCGTCTCCTTGTGGCTGCTGGGCCGGCACACCGTGCTGCCGGCCCAGATGGGCAGCCTGGGCCTGATCACCCGGCTCTCGCCGGCCCAGCTGGCGGCCTATCCGATCCTGGTGGCCGCGATGCTGGCCGAAGTGACCGCGGCCCGGCCGCGGCCGCGGCTGCTGGCGGCCTTCACCGCGCTGGGCGTGCTGCTCGTCTACGGGCTGCAGCCAGCCAGCGAGCAGGCCGCGCGGATGTCCGTGGCGTGGATCCACGTCGGGTTCGCCCAGTACATCGCGGTCCACGGACACATCCTGCCCGGCTACGACGCGCGATTCTCCTGGCCTGGTTTCTTCTCCCTGATCGCGTTCATCTCCCGGGCCAGCGGCCGCCCGGACGCGGCCGGGCTGCTGCAGTGGAGTCCGGTGGTGCTGGCCGGGCTGGCGACCCTGGGCATCCGCGCGGTGGCCACGCAGGTGCTGGGGGCCGGGCGCACGGCCTGGATCGCGACCTGGCTGTTCCTGCTCGCCGAGTGGACCGAACAGGACTACTTCTCGCCCCAGGCCACCACCTACGTGCTCATGCTGGCGGGCCTGGCGGTGACGCTGCGCTACCTGCTGCGGTCCGGGCTGGCCGACCCGGTCCCCGCCCGCCGGGGCGGCCCGCCCGGCACCGGCACCGCCGCACCGCGCGAGCGGCGCATCGCGCAGGCGATCGTGGTGCTGATCGCGCTCGCGCTCGCCCCCTCCCATCAGCTCACCCCGTTCGTGTTCGGCGGCCTGCTGCTGATCATGGTGATCACCCGGCGGCTGGCCGCGCCCTGGCTGCCGTGGCTGGTGCTCGTTCCGGCGGCGCTCTGGTTCGGACTCGGCGCGTCGGATTTCTGGCAGGGGCACCTGCACGCGATCTTCGGCGGCATCGGCAACGTCACCGGCTCGGTGCATCAGGGCCTCGGCGCGCGGTTCGTCGGCGATGCCGGGCGCACGTTCCTCCTGGAGCTGCGGGTCGGCATCACCGGGGCGATGGGCCTGCTCGCGGTCGCCGGGTGGATGGTGCTGCGCCGCCACCGGACCCGCTCGCTGTCGCTGCCGATGCTGGCCGGGGCGCCGTTCACGCTGATCGCCATGCAGTCCTACGGCGGCGAGATCTTCCTGCGCTGCTACCTGTTCGCCCTGCCGTTCGCCGTCATCCTCGCGGCGGTCGCCCTCGATGCCCTCATCGGCACGAGGCAGGCCCGGATCCTGGCGCTGGCCGCCGCGTTCGCCATACTCACCGGATTCGGGCTGGCCACGGTGACGGCGCGGGGCGGCAACGACGCCTACACCAGCATCAGCAAGGCCGACGTGGCGGCCATGGAATACAGCTACCGGCATGTCCGGCCGGGCCAGAGCATCGACGCGCTGCTCAGCGACGTGCCGCTCAGCTTCGGGGACGTGGGCACGGTCACGCAGAAGTTCTTCGACAGCTGCCCCGACATGACCGACATGGCCACGTGCGTGCTCCGCGCACGGCCCGACTACCTCCTCATCACCCCCTCCCAGGACGACCGCGGGCACATCTACTACGGGCTGCGCCCCGGCTGGACCGGCCAGGTGGCCAGCCGGCTGCTGGCCTCGGGCCGGTACCGGCAGGTCTTCGACGAAGCTGGCAGCCGGGTCCTGGCCAGGCAGCCGTGACCTGGCCCGGCGGTGCGCCGGGTGTCAGCCCCAGCGGCGGAAGCCGCCTTCGGCGTTGATGACCTGGCCGGTGATCCAGGCGGCTTCGTCGGTGACCAGCCAGGCGATCAGCCGGGCGGGATCGTCGGGGGTGCCCCAGCGTCCCTGCGGGAAATGGCGGCGGACGATCTCGTGGGCCTCGGGCGGGGCGTAGCCGGTATCGACCGGGCCGGGGTTGACCGTGTTCACCGTGATGGCCCGGTCGGCGAGCTGGTCGGCCAGGGTGCGGGTGACCGAGGCGAGTGCGCCCTTGCTCGCGGCGTAGGCGACCTCGTCGGTCATCGGGCCGAGGTCCTGCCCGGAGGTCATGAACACGATCCGGCCGCCGGGCCGGCCCCCACCCGCGCCTTCCGCGCCCGGGGGGCTCCCGCCCCCCGTTCCCCCTGGCCCTTCCCCCCGCACGGCGGCGAAGGCCTGGGCCAGCAGGATCGAGGAGCGGGCGTTGACGATCCAGTGCGCGTCGAGCATCGCGGCGGTCAGCGGGCCCAGCGGGCCGTCGCCGCCGCTGCGGGCGTGGTTGCAGACCAGGATGTCCAGGAATCTGGAATTTGCGGCGGCCGCCTCGATGAGCCGGGCCGGCGCATCGGGGTCGGACAGGTCCGCTTCCTGGTGCCGGACGGTCGCGTCCGGGTCGGCCATGGCGGCGGTCACGCCGGCGATCACCGCCTCGGGCCCGCCGGGATCGGCGCCCCAGGGCTGGTCGCGATCGTGCGGGGCATAGTGGTGAAGGACCAGGCTGGCGCCCTGCGCGGCCAGCCTGCGGGCGATGGCGTAGCCGATGCCCGCGCGCCGGCTGACGCCGGTGACCACCGCGACCCGGCCGCGCAGCGGCAGCGGATCCCGGCGGAGCTGGTCTGGAGTGGGTTCGGCGGAAGTCATGACCGCCAGTCTCGATCCGCACGGCGGTTCATGTCAGGGGTTGACTAGGCAGCACCCCTTTGCTATTAGCATCGACTTCGTGCTTACGGAGGAAAGTTCCGTCTCAGCCGATCTGGCCGAGGATGTTGCCGCACGGTCTGGGGGGTCGTGATGAGTAATGACTGGCCACGCGGGTGGTACGGCGACGAGCCCGAGCGGCCCGGCGCGGCCGGCCAGCGGCCGCAGCCGAGCTTCGCGCCCAGCTCGGGCGGGCCCAGCTCGGGCGGGCCCAGCTCGGGCGGGCCCAGCTCGGGCGGGCCCAGCTCGGGCGGGCCCAGCTCGGGCGGGGAAGGTGGCGGCGGGGCCGGGGCGGGCCGGACCGCATGGCCCGCTCAGCCGCCGCCGCGGTCCTGGACCGGCGGCGCGGGTGGCGCGGGGGGCGCGGGGGGCGCGGGCGGCTACCGACGGCGCGGATGGCGGCGCTGGCTGCGGCCCCGGCGGCTCCTGGCCCTCCTGGCCGGCCTGGTGGTGCTGATCGTGCTGGCCGGGGTGGCCGTGTACTTCAGCGTGAGCTCCAAGCTGACCAAGGTCGACGTGCTGGTGCCGACGACGCTCACCGCGGCCGGGACGAACTGGCTGATCACGGGCTCCGACAGCCGCGCCGGGCTGACCAAGGCGCAGGAGAACCAGCTGGCCCTCGGGCACAACATCAGCGGCAGCCGTTCGGACACGATCCTGCTCCTGCACGTGCCGGCCAACGGGACCCGGCCCACGCTGGTCAGCCTCCCCCGGGACTCCTATGTGCCGATCCCGGGGCACGGCTACAACAAGCTCAACGCCGCCTATGACTTCGGCGGGCCGAAGCTGCTCCTGCAGACCGTGCAGAACGTCACCGGGCTGCCGATCAGCCACTTCATGGGCATCGGCTTCGGCGGCCTGGTCAGCGTGGTCAACGACGTCGGCGGTGTGCGCATATGCCTGAAGGCGCCGATGAAGGACCCGAAGGCAGGCCTGAACCTCAAGGCGGGCTGCCAGGTCCTCAACGGCGACCAGGCGCTCGGCTTCGTGCGCACCCGCGCGTTCGCCGAGGGTGACCTGCAGCGCGAGCAGGACCAGCGGATACTGATCAAGGGCATCCTGGCCAAGATGACATCGGCCGGCACGCTGGCCAACCCGTTCGCGATCGTCCCCGCAGCCAACGGCGCGGCGGCCGCCATCTCGGTGGACCAGGGAACCGGCCTGACGCAACTGATCTCCGTCGCGTTCGCGCTGCGGAACCCGGTGACCACCACGGTGCCGTTCGGCCATTTCGCGGGCACGAGCGTCGGGTCGGTCGTCGTGTGGAACACCGCGGCGGCCAAGCAGTTCTTCAGCGACCTCGCCCACGACCAGCCGCTGCCGAAGAACCTCATCACCGGCTCAACCGTCCAGGGCACCTCCTAGACGCGGCGCCGCCTGGACTCCCCCCCGCGAGCCAAAGGGCCGCGGCGCTGCCTGGACTGAGGAGCGAGGAACGAGCGACGAGGGAAGGCAGCGCCTTAACAGCGGCCCGGAGGCGAGCGGGGAGATCGAGCGCGACGAGGGAAGGCAGCGCCTCAAAAGCGGCCCGGAGGCGAGCGGGGAAGACAGAGCATGTATGCAGGTCGGGATGGTGGGGTAGTACTACTGACTAAGTCGGTTCATATCGGTCCATGTATTCATTTGCATGAACCTTCAGGGGATTGACGCAGTACCTACCGTCTTTGGTACGTTCGCTGCGGTACGGGTACGCCGTCCGCGGCCGGAGGTCAGATGGATGATCGCACGGTCCCTCGGCCGAACGGAGGCGAGGGACCCGCACCGAACGGGGCCGGGGAGCCGCACGGGCTGTCCGCGCGCGAGGCGGAGGTCATGTCGCTCATCGCGGACGGGCAGACCAACGGAGAGATCGCCGCTCGCCTGTTCCTGGCCGAGAAAACCGTGAAGAACCACGTCCGGCGGATCTACTCCAAGCTCGGCGTCGGCTCGCGGCCCGCCGCCATCGCTTACTGGCGCCAGGCCTACGGACCCGCGCACCGGTAGTCCGGCAATGCAGGTCCGGCCGGGTCGCCGACCGGGCATTCCGCTTGGCCCGGCCGCCGCGGAACGGAGATCATATCCAGCGGGCCTTCAGGTTATCCTCAGCGTGGCGGGTGACAATACAGAGCATGGACACGCTGACCGATGCGCGGCAGCGACCGGATGCCCGGCTGCTCGTCGTCGAAGACGAGCCGAACATCCTTGAGTTGCTGTCCGCGAGCCTGCGCTACGCGGGTTTCGACGTCGTCACGGCGGCAGCCGGAACCGAGGCGGTACAGGCCGCTCAGCGCCACCGGCCCGACTTGATCGTGCTCGACGTGATGCTCCCCGACATGGACGGATTCGATGTCATCAGGCGGCTGCGCGGCGGCGGCGCCCGCATCCCTGTCGTCTTCCTGACCGCCAGGGACGCCACCGAGGACAAGATCCGCGGCCTGACGCTGGGCGGCGACGACTACGTCACCAAGCCGTTCAGCCTGGAGGAAGTGATCGCCCGGATCCGGGCCGTGCTCCGCCGCACCCGCGGCGACGGGGTGGAGCCGACGCCCCGGCTCACCTTCGCCGACCTCGAACTCGACGAGGAAAGCCACGAGGTGTGGCGAGGCGGGGAGCAGATCCAGCTCTCCCCCACGGAGTTCAAGCTGCTGCGCTACTTCATGAGCAACGCCAACCGGGTACTGGGCAAGATGCAGATCCTGGACCACGTCTGGGACTACGACTTCCGCGGCGACACCGGCATCGTCGAGTCGTACGTGTCGGTGCTGCGGCGCAAGGTGGACACCAAGGAGCCCCGGCTGATCCACACCCTGCGCGGCGTGGGGTACGTACTGCGGCTGCCTTCTTCATAACGGGCGGCTTCTTAACAGGCAAGGCGAGCGGGCATGACGACACAGGGAGCGAGCAGCCGGGACAGCCGCTGGGCGGCCCAGGCGTGGCAGGCGGTACGGTGCCTGTCCGCCCGCACATCCCTGCGCACCAAGCTGGTCGCGGCGCTCCTGGCTCTGGTCGCCATCGCCCTGGCGGTCATAAGCTTCGTCGGCATCGCTGTTTTTCGCGGCTATCTGCAGGACCAGGCCGATGCCCAACTGCGCGGCCTGGACGCCCAGGTGCAGAACGATCCTCAGGCCTTCAGCGGGGGAAGCCATCACATGGTGTTCCTCCTCAATAACAGCACCCTCGTCGAGGTGCTCGCCGCCAACGGGGAGCCGGTGCCCGGGATCGGCAACTGGCAGACGCTCAGCATCTCCGGACCCGACATACCGACCAGCCAGTCCGGGACAAGCGGGAACTCCGCTCGGCCGGTGACGGTTCCGGCGCTGTCGGGCGGCTACGACTGGCGGATCATCGTCCAGCCGGTCGCGTACAGCGACGGCGTGACGACGCAGACGGGCACGTTGGTCGTGGGCCTGAACCTGGGCAACCTGGACGAGACCATGGCGTACCTGACCAGGCTCGACGCGATCGTGAGCATCGTGATCCTGGTCGTGCTGATGACCGTCGGGTTCGCGGTGGTGCGGGCCAACCTGCAGCCCTTGGTCGATATCGAGGAGACCGCGGGCGAGATCGCGGACGGGCACCTGAACCGGCGGGTGCCGGTACGGGATCCGCGCACCGAGATCGGCAGCCTGGGCCGGTCGCTGAACAGCATGCTGAGCCAGATCGAGACCGCCTTCCACGCACGGGAGGAGTCCGAGGCGGCGGCGCACCAGTCCGAGGAGCGGATGCGGCGCTTCGTCGCCGACGCCGGCCACGAGCTGCGCACGCCGCTGACCGCGATCCGCGGCTTCGCCGAGTACTACCGCCAGCGCGGCGGCCTGGTCGCGCGCTGGGACAAGGACGACGCGGCGGCAGCCTCAGCGGGTTCGCCGGGTTCGCCGGGTTCTGGGGGCTCGGCGGGCGAGGGCCGGGCCGGGCCGCTGGCGCTGGCCAGCGGGCTCACGCCCGACGACCTGGACCGGATCATGCACCGGGTGGAGAAGGAAGCCGCCCGGATGGGCCTGCTGGTCGAGGACCTGCTGCTGCTGGCCCGGCTGGACCAGCAGCGGCCGCTGGCCAGCCAGCCGATCGACCTGCTCTCGCTGGCCGCCGACGCGGTGCACGACGCCCGGCTGCTCGCGCCGGACAGGAAAATCGACCTGTCGGTCCAGTCCGGCGCGGCATTCCTGGTCATCGGCGACGACTCGCGGCTGCGGCAGGTCATCGGGAACCTGATGAGCAACGCGCTCACCCACACCCCGGACGGATCGCCGATCGAGGTGTCCATCGGGTCGGGGACGCTCGACCCCCGGATGCCCGATTCGGCTCCGGCCGTGACGCTCGACGTGATCGACCACGGGCCCGGCATGACCCCGGAACAGGCCCATCGCGTGTTCGAGCGGTTCTACCGCGCGGATCAGGCCCGGACGCGCGCGACCGGCGGCAGCGGGCTCGGCCTCGCGATCGTGAGCGCGCTGGTCGCCGCGCACGGCGGCGTCGCCTCGGTGCGGACCGCACCCGGCCGGGGCGCGACGTTCCGGATCGCCCTGCCGCTCGCCCCCGAGGCGCAGGGCAGCACCGCCGCGGACGACGAGGCCGACCTGGATGTACCCGGCGAGGCGGCTAGCGGGTCCGGTGAGGCGGGCGACAGCGTGACGTTCGGGGCCAGGTTAGGGGCGGCCGCCGGCTGTTCCGATTGTCGCGGCTCTGCCGATGTGCCGGGGGTAGCTGATGCTGTCCGGGGAGCGGTGAACTCCCGGACCGTTCGGCCCGAATTTTCGGCCACTACGGTGCTGTAGTGACCAGCGTGCCCCGACCGCTGAGATCTTGGAGGCGGCATGCGTCGTGCGGCCGGGCCCGGCGGGTGGGGCTGGCGGGACGCGGGAGTTCGGGGCTCGGGGACGGCCGGGGCGGCGCTCAGTTCCAGCACTGCCAGGAGTAGGGGTCAGCGAAGACGGCGAACCGTGATACCGCGTCGTTGACGTGATAAAGGGTGTTGCACGCGGCGGTCGTGTCGACCGGGCCCGACGGCGACGTGCAGTACCAGCCGTAGGCGTTGTTCGCGACCAGCTTGCTGGTGCCGAGGCCGGCGGCGGAGCAGTACTTGGCGAAGTTGAGCACGCCCAGGACCCGGTTGATGCGCCAGCACTGCCAGGCGTTGGGATCGTTGTAGTTCGTGCTCACGTCGATCACCTGGCTCGTGCTCAGGCGGTAGGTCCAGGCGCAGACGCTGACGACCCTGATCACCTGGCTCGGGAACAGCGTGCAGCGCCAGCCGTAGGCGTTGCTGGCGACCACCTCGGCGGTGCGGTGACCGATGTGCTGGCAGTAGCCGGCGAAGTTCGGCACGCCGAGGTTGTGCGGCGTCACCCCGCCGGCCCTGTGCGTGGGCTTCGGCGTGGGCTTGGGCTTGGGCCTGGGCCTGGGGCTCTTGCTGGTCAGCGGCACCTTGGCCGGGAGCGAGGCTGTGCTGGTCGCGCGCGGGTGCTTCTTGTGCGCGGACCGCGACGAGGACGGTGACGGGGGGGACGGGGACGGGCTGGCCATGGCGCTGGCCGCGTCCTGCTGGGAGCTGGGCGCCGGGCCGGCCGTGAACCCGAGGCTGGAGGCGGCGCCCTTGCCCGGGGCGACCAGCACGAACGCGGCGACGATGAGGCCGGCCAGGGCCAGCGGGCCGGCCCCGAACAGCAGGACGTTCAGCAGCGTGCCCCGGCCGCTCCCCCAGGCCCGCGTCCGGCCACCGGATCCGGCCAGTTTCGCGAACCAGGACAGGCCGAGGCCGGGGACACGGCGCCGGGCCGGAGCGGACGGATGGGCGAAGGGCCCCGCCATCGGCTGGCCGGGCGCTCCGCTCGGGTACCAGCCCACCGTCGGGCCGTCGTCGGGTTCGGGCGGCGGTGCGGGCGAGGCGGGCGCAGGCGGGGCCGAGGCGGGCATGGGCGCGGCCGAGGCGGGGGTAGGCGGGGGCGGGCCGGGCGCAGGCAGGGCGGGGGCCGGAGGGGCAGGCGCAGGCGGGACGGAGGCGGGCGCAGCGGGGGTAGGCGCGGGGCTGGACGCCGCCGGCGGGGGCGGCGGAGGTGAGGACGCGCCGAAGCTCGGCGGGATCCCGCCCGGGCGGGCCTGGTCTCCGTGCCCCCCGTCTCCGGCCGAACGGCCGTCACTTCCGCTCACGATGGCGCCATCTTCCCCAGGTGTCCCCTAGTGCATTTCCGGATCTGTCGCCCCATTGCGGACCAATTGTAGGGGCATGGCCCGGGCGAGCACCGGAACTCTAGGCAGACAGGGCCGAACGGGCCGCGGAACGCACCCCTTCCGCGTAGGACGCGCCGAACAGGCACGCGTGCACCAGCAGCGGATGCAGCTGGTGCAGCGGGATCCTGGACCGCCAGCC
>WNGR01003826.1_pt1 | contig 22210 bp, 23 predicted proteins | sample 5407581 | NCBI WGS metagenome assembly WNGR01 (sample SAMN13153383, study PRJNA577476) | soil metagenome | isolation source: 80 cm soil or saprolite under Garry oak tree replicate 2 | place: USA:California | collected 2016-06-15
AAGGATCTGGCCCTGGCGCTGATCGAAGCGCGGGACGGCACCTCCGGCGCCACCATCCGGAAGATGGTGGAGTACTGCTTTACCTTCGATCCGGGGCAGAAAACATATGTTTTTAATATCCTGCGGGTCAGTGCCACGGTGGTGATTCTCTGCACCGGGGGATTTCTGGTTTTTCTGATCCTGACCGGCAGGAAGCGCAAAAACATTTCGAAGACGTAAACGGCACTTCTCACGCAACGACGCGACGACGCGACGAAAGTCTTTCAACAAAATCTTTTGGTTTAAAATCTTAAAGCGTTGCGTCGTTGCGGCGTCGCGTGAACAGAATTATTGGTTCCGATCTGTCTTGGTTCAAGGATATCGATTATGACTGAAAACAAGCAACCTGCTGTCAGCAGCTTCTGGAACGATACCGGCAAAACCGGCGTATCCTCCTGGATATTTTCCACCGACCACAAGCGGATCGGCCTGCTCTACTTCTATGCCGCCTTCGGCTTCTTCCTGGTGGGGGTACTGCTGGGGCTCCTGCTCCGGATCGAGCTGATGGCGCCGGGGCGGACCATCATGGGGGCCCAGAGTTATAACGCGCTCTTCACCGTGCATGGCGTGGTGATGATATTTCTCTTCATCATCCCCGGTTTTCAGGGCTCCTTCGGCAACCTGGTCATGCCGATCCAGATCGGCGCCCGCGACGTCTCCTTTCCCCGCCTGAATCTGTTCTCCTGGTGGCTTTACATGATTGGCGCCGTCATCATCCTTACCTCGCTCTTCACCGGCGGCGGCCCGCCCGATACCGGCTGGACCTTTTACGTCCCCTTCAGCGCCCGCACCGGGACCAACGTCTCCCTGGCGGTCTTCGGGGTCTTCATCGTCGGCTTTTCCTCGATCCTTACCGGGGTCAACTTCGTCACTACCATCCACCGTCTGCGGGCCCCCGGAATGACCTGGGGACGGCTGCCGCTCTTTGTCTGGTCGCTCTACGCCACCGCCTGGGTGCAGATCCTGGCGACGCCGATCTTGGCCATTACCCTGCTGCTGGTGGCGGCCGAGCGGCTGCTCGGCACCGGACTGTTCGATCCCGGCCGGGGGGGCGATCCGCTCATGTACCAGCACCTGTTCTGGATCTATTCCCACCCTGCGGTCTACATCATGATCCTGCCCGGCATGGGGGTGATCTCGGACGTCATTCCGGTCTTTTCGCGCAAACCGATCTTCGGCTACAAGATGATCGCTTTCTCCAGCCTGGCCATTGCCGCCTTTGGCTCGCTGGTCTGGGGACATCACATGTACACCAGCGGCATGAGCGACACCGCTGTCATGGTCTTCTCCTTTCTGACCTTCATCGTGGCCATACCATCGGCCATCAAGGTGTTCAACTGGGTCTCCACACTCTACCGGGGCTCGATCTCGCTGGAAGCCCCGATGCTGTTCGCCCTCTCCTTCATCCTGCTTTTCTCCATCGGCGGCCTGAGCGGCCTGATCCTCGGTGCGGCCGCCACCGACGTCCATGTGCATGACACCCATTTCGTGGTGGGACACTTCCACTACGTGATATTCGGCGGCTCAGGTTTCGCCTTCTTTAGCGCCATGCATTACTGGCTCCCCAAATTCTACGGCCGCCGCTATGCCGAGAAACCGGCGGTAATTGGCTGGGCGCTGATGTTCACCGGTTTCAACGTCATGTACTTCACCATGCAGGTCCTGGGGATGAAGGGGATGCCCCGCCGTTACTACGATTACCTGCCTGAGTTCGCCACCCTCAACCTGGTTGCCACGGCCGGCAGCTGGATTCTGGCTGTCGGGCTGGTGATCATGCTGGTCAACCTGTTTCGCGGCCTCTGGTGGGGGGTGCCGTTCGAGGGAAACCCCTGGGGCGGCGCCACGCTGGAGTGGAGTATTCCGACTCCTCCCCCGACGGAAAATTTTGTCCGGGAACCGCTGGTGACGCATGGGCCGTATGATTTCAAGGAGTTGAGAGGCGATGGTATGTTAAGCGAGGAAGCATCATGAAAGGCGCCCTTGCAGTTCCGCGTATCCGGAAACCGGTGAGCCTCTTCTTTCGTCTGATGCTGATAATCTTCACCGTTGAAACCCTGGTGATGTATCTGATGGAAGCCTTTCTGCCGGGTGTCTCGTCACATCTGCAGAACTTTTTAGACTCCTTTAGTTTGTCCATTATGAGCGCCCCGTTCATCTGGTGGCTCATCGTCAGGCCGTTCAATGATCTTGCAGAGACGGAAAAGAGCCGGGCCGAACAAGCCCTGGCCGCCGCCGCCCTGGCGGAGCAGAAGGAGTTTGCCGAAAGCCTGATAATCAACAGCGCGGTGCCGTCATTTGTCATCAATACCGATCGCATGGTGGTGATCTGGAATCTGGCCTGCGAAGAGCTTACCGGCATCAAGGCGGCGGAGATGCTGGGTCGCGACCTGGCATGGAAGGCGTTCTACAAGACGAAGAGCCCCGTTCTGGCGGACATCATCATCGACGGCATCCCGGAAAAGATGCCCGAGTGTTATCAGGAGTTCGGCAAATCGAGTTTTATCCCTGAAGGCCTGCATGCCGAGGGGTGGTACTTCGATCTGAACGGCATGGACCGCTATCTTTCCTTCAGCGCCGCGCCGGTGCGCAACAACAGGGGGGAGCTGCTTGCCGTAGTCGAGACTTTTGAAGACGTTACCGAACGGAAAAAATACGAGGGACAGCTGGAGTATCAGGCCAGCCACGATGCTCTCACCTCTCTGCCGAATCGTAATCTCCTCGTCGATCGTATCCACCAGGCTCTGCTCATGTCGCAGCGGAACGGCCATCAGGTGGCGGTGTTTTTCGTAGATCTGGACAACTTCAAGATTATCAATGACAGCCTGGGACACGATGTCGGCGATGAACTGCTCAAAATCGCCGCCGAGCGGCTCGTCGCCGGTATCAGGGCGGGCAACACCGTGGCGCGTCAGGGGGGGGACGAATTTGTAGTCATGATTTCCGATCCCGATGTGGCCGATTTTGCCGACCGCATCGCCGGAGTCATGCAGGAAGCAATTTCGCAACCGTTCAAAATCAACGAGCATGAGCTGGTCATTACCTGCAGCATAGGCATCAGCATCTCCCCCAGGGATGGCGAGGATGTGCAGACCCTGATCAAGAATGCCGATCTGGCCATGTACCGCGCCAAGGAGCAGGGGCGCAACCGGGTCAGTTTCTATACCGCCGAAATGAACGTCCGTTCGCTGTCGCGCATGACCATGGAAAAGCATCTGCGGCGGGCTCTCGAACGCAACGAGCTGTTTTTGTGTTATCAACCCAAGGTGAGCCTGCGCAGCGGACAGATAACCGGAATGGAGGCGCTGGTGCGGTGGCAGAGCCCGGAGCTGGGACTGGTTTCGCCCGTCAGTTTCATTCCGCTGGCCGAGGAAACCGGGCTGATTGAGCCGATCGGCGAGTGGGTTCTGGAAACGGCCTGCCGTCAGAACAGGGAGTGGCAGGACGACGGAATGCCGGCACTTCCGGTTGCGGTTAATCTCTCGGCATGCCAGTTTCGCCAGAAAAATCTGGTGCAGGTTGTGGAGAGAATCCTGCGGACGAGCCGCCTGGACGCCCGCTACCTCGAGCTGGAGATCACCGAGAGCCTGGTCATGCAGAATCCGGAGCGGGTGACCACCATCCTGAACGAGCTGAAATCGTTAGGTACCTCCATCGCCATGGACGATTTCGGTACCGGGTACTCAAGCCTCAGCTATCTGAAGCGGTTTCCCTTCAACAAGCTGAAGATCGACGCGTCTTTTGTCCGTGACATCACCAGCGAACCGGACAGCGCGGCGATTGCCAAGACCATCATCGCCATGGCCCACAACCTGCGTTTGAAGGTGATAGCCGAGGGGGTCGAGACTGCCGGGCAACTGAATTATCTGCGCTTGCACGATTGTGACGAGATCCAGGGCTTCCTGTTCAGCAGGCCGGTCATAGGAGAAGATTTCCGTGCCATGCTGATTGACAACAAGCGGCTGAGCTTCAGCGCCCCCCGGACGGAAATGGCGCGTCATGGCATACTGGTCGTCGATGACCAGGAGGATGTGACGACCTCGCTTCGCAGAATGCTCGAACGGGAAGGATACCAGGTAGTGACCGCCGGGAGTGCGGAGGCGAGCTTCGACCTGCTGGCAACCAGGCATATCGATGTGGTCATCGCCGATCTGCGGATGCCGGCCATGAACGGTGACGAATTTCTGGAACGGGTCAAGCTGATCTACCCCGATGTCGTCCGTATGGTCATGACCGGCGCCCCCGATCTTCGTGCCGCTACAAGCGCGATCAACCGCGGCACCATCTTCAAGTTTCTGGTCAAACCCTTTGACGAGAAGGAGTTCCTGGCAAATGTCGAGGAGGCCTGCGCGTTACATGACAAGCTCGATAACGACAAATATTATTTCGCGGAATGATCATTTCGCCTATCTGCCCGGTGCAGTTGAATTTCCTCAAGAGGCCGCCCATGACGGCGGCAGGACGCGATAGATGACCCACCACCCGCACAGAGACGACGCAGGCGCCAAACTCGGCATGTGGCTGTTCCTCTTTACCGAACTGCTGCTCTTCGGCGGGCTGTTCCTGCTCTACGCCGTTTATCTCAAACGCTACCCGCACGAGTTTGCCGTTGGTGGTAAACAGCTTGACTGGACGATGGGGACGGCCAACACGGTGATACTGCTCACCAGCAGCCTGTTTGCCGCCACGGCGGTCACCGCCGTGCAGCGCGATCAGCCTCGCCGCGCCGTGGGGATGATCGGCGGGACGATCCTCTGCGCTGCGGGCTTCATGATCATCAAGTATTTTGAATGGAGCGCCAAGATCGGCCACGGCATCTATCCCGGTTCAGAGCATCTCAAGAGCGGAGCGCCGGGGGAGTCGGTTTTCTTCAGCCTTTATTTCATGACCACCGGAATTCACGGCCTGCATGTGCTGATCGGCGGAGCGCTTCTGGCGTTGATCGGAGTGAAGGTCAGATCGGGCGCGGTCAATTCCGGCAATTATATCCTCCTCGAAAACGGGGCGCTCTACTGGCATCTGGTCGATCTGATCTGGATCTTCATCTTCCCGCTCTATTATCTGGTTCTGTAACGGAAATGACCATGGACGCACAACCGCACATCGTAAGTTGCAGGAAACTGACCGTCATCTGGCTGGCGCTCCTGGCCCTGACCGCCCTGACCGTGGCGATCACCCGTTTGGACCTCGGCGGGTACAAGGTGCTGGCGGCGCTGGTCATCGCCTGTGTAAAAGCCGGACTGGTGATCGCCTTCTTCATGCACATGAAGTACGAGGGGCGGCTGCTGCGCGGGCTGCTGTTCCTGGCGCTGGTCACACTGGCCATCTATATCGGCTTCACCTTTTTCGATGTACTTTACCGTTAGCAAGTTAGAAATCCTGTTTATCAGGGCTAAGGGAACTACGTGAACCAACAGAACCTCATAACCACCACCGGGGCCATCGACCCGGTCTTCATGTTCATCTTCGGCGCCAGCCTCGTACTGCTGCTCGGCATCACCACTGCGATGATGTTTTTTGTCGTGCGCTACCGCCGTTCGAAGGCGCCGCAGCCGACTTCGCAGGCCGATGGTAACATCTGGCTGGAGATTGTCTGGATCGTGCTGCCGACCCTGCTGGTGCTGGCCATGTTCTGGTACGGCTGGAAAGAGTACCTGGTGCTGCGGACCGTGCCGAAGGGAGCCCTTCAGGTGACCGCCACGGCGCGCATGTGGTCGTGGAATTTCAGTTATGCGGGCGGCCGGACCAGTTCCAGGCTGTACGTGCCGGTCGGCCGGCCGGTGCGGGTGGAACTGGTTTCAGAGGATGTCATCCACGGATTCTGGACGTGGTGCCAGGCATGCCCAATTTCGCCTGGTTCGTGGCCTCCAAACCGGGGAGCTACGATCTGTTCTGTTCGCAGTACTGCGGCACCGGCCATTCGGCCATGATTACCACCGTCGAGGCTCTGCCCGAGGCCGAATTCGCGCTTTGGCTGAATCAGAAAAAGGGTGACAAGGAACAGAGCGGACACGAATTGCTGGAACGGCATGGATGCCTGGGATGCCACTCGGAGGATGGAAAACCCGGAGTCGGGCCGACTTTAAGGGGAATCTGGGGCCGGAGTGTTACGGTCGTGACGAACGGTACGTAGCGGACAATCGTCGTGGACGAGGCTTATCTGCGCCGTTCCATTCTGGACCCCGAGGCCGACGTGGTCAAGGGATTCCAGCCGATAATGCCGCCGTTTTCGCTCAAGGAAGAGGAAATGGCGGCGCTCCTGGAATACCTGAAAGGGCTCAAATGATCCGCGTCCTGACCGGTTTGTTCCGCCCCCGTCTGTCAATCCTGAATGGCGTGACCGCACTCGGGGGAGTCTGCCTCTTCCCGGCGCCGGTCCGGAGTGTAACCCTGCTGGCCGCCTTCTCCGGCGTGACCCTGCTGGCCATGGGCGGCTCGGCTTTTAACCAGTTGCTGGAGCGTGACCTGGACGCCCTGATGGCCCGCACCATGCTGCGTCCGCTCCCTCTGGGCCGCCTCTCCACCGCAACCGCCGCGTTTGCCGGAGCCTGCGCTGTCCTGGCCGGCCTTGCCCTGCTCACCGTGACCGGCGGTCTCCTCCCACCCTTGCTCGGTCTGGCCGCTCTCGCCTGGTATCTGGGGGTCTATACCCCGCTGAAACGCAAAACCGCCCTGGCCCTGCCGCTCGGGGCGCTGTGCGGCGCCTTCCCGCCGCTGATCGGCTGGATTCTGGCCGGGGGCGCTCCGGCCGATTACCGCATCATAATTCTGGCCGGAGTGCTGTTTATCTGGCAGGTACCGCACTTCTGGCTGCTGCAGGAGCGCCATGGCGCAGATTATCGCCGGGCCGGGATTCCGCTCGCCTCGATCGGGCCAGGGCTGCTGGGGCTCTGGATTATCGCCCTGACAGCGGCAACCCTGATGCTGCCGCTCTTCGGTCTGATCGGCCGCCCCACCTCCCTGTGGTATGCCGCTTTTCCCGCTCCCCTGCTGCTTCTGATGCCGATCCGTTCGAGGAAGCCCCTCTTCATCTACCTTAACCTTTTTCCGCTGCTGGTGACGCTGGTCCTGTTTTTTCGCGGCTGAATGACACCCGGCCTCCGGGAGTTTAAAAGACCAATTTGATCTTTTATGAAGATATGTTATACTTCCGTTGTAAAGGGAGGTGAGCTTATGAACACGCTGGAATTTTTAAGCCGTTTTGAGAATGACTGCCTCAGCTTTTATAATACCCTTGCCGCCGAGGCCGCCAATCCGGAATTGAAAGGGCTCTATGAGCTTCTGGCCGATAGCCGCAAACGGCATCTGGATCTGCTGGAACCGCTCAAGGAAACCGTCCGTAGCGAGGAAATGACATCGGAACTGACCGAACGTGCCGGGCATGTGATCAACGGTTGCCGCATGGCGCTGAGCGCCCGGGATTTAGACAAGGAGATGCGGGGCGATAGTGACGCCTTCGGGCATGTGGTTCGTGCCGAGGACGAGATGATCCGGCTCTGCGAAGGGATGGCCAGGGCGGAAGAGGGAGAGCAGGTCAAGGCGCTGCTGAACTGGTTTGTGGAAGATGAAAAGCGGCATCTGGAAGAGATCGAGGGGATTTACGAGTTTGTGGAGGCCCCGCACTGTTATCTGGAATGGGGTGAGTTCTCCAATCTTCACCCGCTCTGAAACCAATGGCGGACTGTATATGAAAGGCAGGTATGAGCCATGAAAACTGCACAATACGATAAGGTTTGCTACTGGACCGAGCAGCGTGACGAGCCGGTACTGCTCAAGAATCTGAAGACCGGGATTACCGGGGTTTCATTCGGTTGCACCCAGGCCGGGGAAACGGTGCAGGTGCGGCTGGCCAACGGTGAGCTGGATTCCTGGGAACGCATCGAATGCGCTGAAACGACCCACTGACACTGATTATTTCTCTAATGCGCTTGATCCGGGGGGATTATGGGAACGGGACTGAGGGCGGTGCTGCCCGATCAGGAACTGGTTGGGCTGTATGAGCAGATGGTGCTGTCGCGCGAGTTCGAGGAGTCGTGCGCAGAACAGTATACGAAGGGGCATATCACCGGCTTCCTGCACCTGTACAGCGGGCAGGAAGCCGTTGCCGTAGGAGCCACGGCCGGGTTGCACAGGGAGGATTACATACTCTCGGCATACCGCGAACATGCCCAGGCTATCGTGCGGGGGGCCGAGCCTCGCCGGGTGATGGCGGAGCTGTTTGGCAAGTCCACCGGCATCTGCAAGGGGAAGGGGGGGTCGATGCACCTCTTCGATCCCGCGCTCAACTTCATGGGTGGGTATGCCATCGTTGGAGGGCAGTTCCCGATCTCGGTCGGCCTGGCCTTCTCGGCCAAATATCGCGGTGAGGATCGTATTGCCGCCTGCTTCTTCGGCGACGGGGCGGTCAATCAGGGGACTTTTCACGAGTCGCTCAACTGGGCGCGGCTGTGGGAGTTGCCGGTGCTTTTCATCTGCGAAAACAATTTCTACGGCATCGGCACCGAGGTGCACCGTTCATCGGCACTGGCCAGCATCTTCAAGCGCACCTGCGGCTATGACATCCCCTCGGAAAAGGTGGACGGCATGGATGTGATCGCCGTCTACAAGGCCGTCAAGCATGCCGCCGAAAAAGTGCGTGAAAGCTCGCTCCCCTATTTTATCGAGGCGGTCACCTACCGCTTCCGCGGACACTCGATGGCCGATCCGGCAAAATATCGCTCGGCGGCCGAGCATGAGGTCTGGAAGGCGCGCGATCCGATCCCAGGGTTTGCCAAACGCCTGGTCGAGGAGGGAATCGCCACCGGCGAACAGCTGGAGGCGGTCCTGATCAAAGCGCGGGCTGTCGTCCAGGAAGCGGTGCGGTTTGCCGAGGAGTCGCCTTGGCCGGAGGATAGTGCGGTGTATGAGGATATCTTTGTTTAGCCACAGAGGACACAGCCAAAAGTTGGCGCTTCTAAGCGAGGCACGGAGAAGTCAAAGGCGCATTTACATGGATGGACAGGATAAACGGGATACAATCAAATTTCAGTAAAGCAGAGTTGATATGGAAATTTTAGTTTGGACATTTGTTGGCCTGGTTGGAAGATTCGCATTCAAACGGTCGCTTTCGGACATAATATCCGATTGGTTTGCTCAATTGTTTTGATTTTGCTGTTTTATCCCGTTCATCCTGTCCATCCATGTAAAATAAGATTTTGAGGGGTATTGAATATGCCTGAAATGACCTATAGAGACGCACTGAACCTGGCATTGAAGGAGGAGATGCGGCGTGACCCGTCTGTGGTGCTGTGGGGCGAGGACGTGGCCCTCTACGAAGGCTCTTTCAAGGTTACGCGCGGCCTGCTGGCCGAGTTCGGCGAAGAGCGGGTCAAGGATACCCCGATCTCCGAGAATACCATCGTCGGTGTGGCGGTGGGGGCCGCCATGGGGGGCCTCCGGCCGGTGGTAGAGCTGATGACGGTCAACTTTGCCCTGCTGGCGATGGACCAGATCATCAACCACATGGCCAAGATCCGTTACATGTTCGGCGGCCAGACCCATCTGCCGATGGTGGTGCGCATGCCGGGCGGCGGCGGCAGCCAGCTGGCGGCCCAGCATTCCCAGTCGCTGGAGAGCTATTTCATGCACTGCCCCGGACTGCGCATTGCTTATCCGGCCACGCCGGCAGACGCCAAAGGTCTGCTGAAGAGCGCGGTCCGCGACGGGAACCCGGTCATCTTTCTGGAACATGAACTGCTCTATAACAGCAAGGGGGAGGTGCCGCTCGATCCGGAGTTTCTGGTACCGTTCGGGCAGGCCGCTGTCGTCCGGAGCGGCAGTGACGTGACGGTCGTGGCCTATGCCCGCATGAGCCTCCTGGCCCTGCAGGCCGCCGCCGAACTGGAAAAGGAGGGGCTGTCCTGCGAGGTAATCGACCTCCGCACGCTCAGTCCGCTGGATATGGATACGGTGATCGAATCGGCCCGCCGCACAGGCCGGGCCGTGGTGGTCGAGGAGTGCTGGCGCACCGCCGGACTGGGAGGCGACATCGCCCACCGCATCCACGAAGCCTGCTTCGAGAGTCTGCTGGCGCCGGTCAGGCGCGTGGCCGGACTGGATGTGCCCATGCCCTACTCCCGCAAGATCGAAAAGATCTGCATACCGGGTGTGGAGTCCATTGCCGCGGCGGTAAAAGAGGTCATGGCGTAATTTCAGATGAAATGAGTCAGGAGGGGAGTCATGGCAACAGAAATCACGATGCCCAAGCTGTCAGACACCATGACCGAGGGGCAGCTCGGAGCGTGGCGCAAGAGTGTCGGCGAGCGGATCGAGCGGGGCGACATCATCGCGGAGGTGGAGACCGATAAGGCCACCATGGATCTGGAGGCCTTCGCCTCCGGCATCCTGCTGGAACAGCGGATTCAGGCCGGAGAGATGGTGCCGGTCGGTACCGTGATCGGACTGATCGGTGAAGAGGGCGCGGCAAATGCGCCGCAGGCAGCGCCAATCGATGTATCGAAAGCTCCTGCGGTTCTTTTCCCCGAAGCAAAGCCGGCAGCAGAGACGCCGCCCGTAAAGGCGTTTGAGCGAGGTGACTTTCAAGGCCTCCAGGCGGCCCCGGTCGTGCGCCGCCGCGCCGCGGAGCTGGGCATCGACCTCTCCCTGGTGAAGGGGAGCGGCCCTGAAGGAAGGGTCATGCTGGAAGATCTGGAACATCGTGCGTTACCGCGCTCACAGGAGCCCGCTATGACGCCGATTCCGACTGCAATTAACGAACCGGCCGCCTCCCCCCAAACTCCGGGAACAACCCCGCTCAGCCGCATGCGTAGCGCCATTGCCCGTACCACAGTCGCTTCGTGGCAGAGCATCCCCCACTTCTACCTGACTCGCGAGATCGAGATGGAGAAGGCCGAGGAGGCCGTCAAGGGGCTGAAGAACAGAGGGGAGCGCGTATCGCTCAATGCCTTGATCCTTGCGGCTGCCGCTACGGCCCTGACAACATACCCGGCACTCAACTCCGCTTATGTCGAGGGAAACTTGGTAAGCTATCCGGACGTCAGCCTCTGCTTTGCCGTGGCGGTTGATGACGGATTACAGATGCCGGTTATCAGAGGGGCTGCTGGGAAGGGGGTCCGTGAACTGACCGCCGAATCCTCCAGGCTGGCCGATCGGGCCCGGCAGGGGGGGCTGACGGCGGCAGAGATCTCGGGGGGAAGTTTCAGCGTCTCCAATCTCGGGATGTACGGAGTGGACACCCTGGCCTCGATTATCATGCCGGGGCAGTCGGCCATCCTGGGCGTCGGAAGGGTGGCGGATCGTCCGCTGGTCCGGAACGGCGAAGTTCAGCCGGCGCGTCTGATGACGGTGACCCTCTCCTGCGACCACCGCGTCGTTGACGGCGTCACCGCCGCCGCTTTTCTTGGCGAATTCGGCCGGCTGCTGGAAAACCCGGCCAAGCTGCCGGCCTGACAGGGGGTAACACGATGAAGATCTTTATCAGCGGCGGAACCGGTTTTGTCGGCGGGCATGTCTGCCGGGCACTGCGCGAGCGCGGCCACGAACTGCGCCTGCTCGTTCACCGCCGGGGAGGCGGGGCGGAGAGCGGCATCGAATACGTTGAAGGGGATGTCACCCATACGGAGAGTTTTGCCGCACAGATAAAAGGCTGCGATGCCGTCATTAATCTGGTCGGCATCATCCGGGAGTTTCCTTCCAACGGGATCACCTTTGAAAGGCTGCATGTCCAGGCCACGGCAGCCATGCTGGAGGCTGCCCGCAAGGCCGGTATCAACCGTTACCTGCAGATGTCGGCCCTCGGGGTGCGAGCGGATGCGGTTTCGGCCTACCATCAGACCAAGTGGCGTGCGGAGGAATCGGTGCGGGGGAGCGGCCTGGAGTGGACGATCTTCCGGCCGTCACTGATCTTCGGGCCGCGCGACGCGTTCATAAACATGCTGGCGGCACAGCTGCGGCTTGCTCCGGTCATGCCGGTCATCGGCTCCGGCAGCTACCGGCTGCAGCCGATTCATGCCGATGATGTCGCCCGCTGTTTTGCGCTGGCGCTGGAGATGCCTGGCACGGTCGGCCGTACCTATGAATTGTGCGGGGTTGACCGCCTGAGCTACGAAGAGCTGCTGGACGCGATTTCCGCCGTCATGGGCAAAGCGCCCCCGATAAAACCGCATGCGCCGCTGGGCCTGATGAAGCTGATTATTCCGTTCATGGAGAAGATCCCGCAGTTTCCGATCACGATGGATCAGCTGCAGATGCTGCTGGAGGAAAATATCTGCGGCGGCGAATGGCGGCAAGTGTTCGGGTTTGAACCGCGCGGCTTGCAGGAGGGGATAGCCGAATATCTGCACAAAACTTGACCGGGATGCGCAAGTGCGGTATAAGAAGCGCATGAACCGACTGTATTTCAATATGATAGCCCTGCTCATCGTGCTGCTGTCGGCGCCGGCAGCCCACGCCGGTTCGCTTCCGGACCACGCCCCGTCCCTGTTGAATAAACTCTCGTCGTCAGCCACCAATCTTGAAGAGCTCGTCCTTAAAAGCAGCCTGTTCGAATCGGTCGAAGGCATTGCCTCGTACTATGCCGGCAAATTCGAGGGTCGCCGGACGACCTCCGGACACCGCTACAATCCCGACAAGCTGACCGCCGCCCACCAGAGTCTGCCGTTAGGTACGGTAGTGAGGGTGCTTAATCCCGCCACCAAACAGGAAGTGCAGGTGACCATCAACGACCGCTGCGCCCCGAAATCGTTCCATTTCATTGATCTTTCCCGCGCCGCCGCCAAGAAAATCGGTCTGTGGGGCAAGGGTAAGATCAAAGTCGTGATCATACCCCTCCTTGTAGAAAAGCTGGAAGAACCGGCGTAACCAACAACCGGTCAATTTCTGCGCCTGCTCTATAAACAGCTTTCAACCCATCTGAGGTAAATCCTTTTCGCAGTGATCGCAGGAGCAACAACTCCAACCCTTGTGCCGTATTTTAAGCCCTGGGTGACATGTGAGCAGAAACGAAAGAGTTCATTTTACCGGCTGCCTCCTGAAAAAGGTGGCAGGCAGAATAACAATAAAGCCACCCGGTGATCCGGAGTGGCTTTTCTTGCTATTGATTGAGAGAACACTCCGCCACACCAACAACCATCAGATACAGGCGGACATCAATCGTGTGTACATCGCCGGGCTTTATGGGTAATGAAACAATTGATTCAAGTATCTTCCCGGCCAAGTCATGATCCGGGTAATCGGGAGTTAATCATCGAGGTCTGAGCAAAAGAAAAATCAGGTGTATAATGTTATGTGCTAACCAGCCACATAACGAAAAGGAGGAAACATCATGAAAGCGATACGTGTCCATTCCTTCGGTCCACCCGAAGTGATGCAAATTGAAGAAATTCCGAACCTTGAACCGGGTCCGGGCCAGGTCGTGGTGGCGGTCAAGGCGGCCGGGGTCAATCCGGTTGATACCTACATCCGCTCCGGGTTCTACCGGCCGGATCTGGATCTCCCCTATACACCCGGCATCGACGCGGCCGGAGTTGTCATCGCCATCGGTGAAGGAGTTAATCACCGCTCGATCAATCAGCGGGTCTATGTCGCCTTTTCGCTCTCCGGCACCTACGCCGAACAGGTCCTCTGCTCCGAATTCCAGACCCATCCGTTGCCCGATGCGATCACCTTCGGCCAGGGAGCCGCCATCGGCGTGCCGTACGGCGCTGCCTACCGGGCGCTGTTCCAGCGCGCCGGGGCGCAGCCGGGGGAATCGGTGCTGGTGCATGGCGCCAGCGGCGGCGTGGGGATCGCGGCGCTCCAGCTCGCCCGCAAGGCGGGTATGAGGGTCATCGGCACGGCGGGAACGGAAGCGGGCCGGGAACTTGTACTGGCCCAGGGGGCCCACCATGTGCTGAATCACAAGGAAGCGGGTTATCTGGACAAGGTTCGGGAGCTGACGTGCGGCAGGGGGGTTGACGTGATTCTGGAGATGCTCGCCAATGTGAACCTCGACCATGATCTGCCGATCCTGGCAAACAGGGGGAGGGTCGTGATCATCGGCAGCCGGGGCCCGGTGGAGATCGATCCGCGCAACGCGATGATGCGGGAAGCGTCCATACTGGGCATGACCCTCTACAATGCCACGGCCGGTGAGTTGGCCGGCATGCATGCGGCGTTCGTGGCCGGACTCGAAGACGGGACGCTGCGGCCGGTCGTGAGCAGGGAAATCTCGCTGGCCGGGGCGGCTACCGCGCACCATGCCGTGATGGAGTTCAGTTCTCTGGGCAAGATCATCCTGATTCCATGAAAGACCGACATGAAGTGGCACGCCTCATGCTATCTCCTCGGGTACAGGGGGAACAACCATGAGTAAATCCATACTGATTTGTGATGATGAACCGCTCATCAGGGTTAACCTGAAGAGCATGCTGGTCGATCTCGGTTTTGACGAGATACTGGAGTGCGGAGACGGCGCAAAAGCAGTGGAGTTGGCCCTGGGAAGCTTTCCTGACATGGCGATTCTGGATGTTTCGATGCCTGGTATGGACGGAATAACCGCCGCGATCGAGATCAGAAAAAAGCTCAAAATTCCGATCATGCTGCTGACAAGCGCCTGTGACAGCGCGACTGTAAAAAGGGCATCGGCCGGCGGAATTGCCGCTTTTTTAACCAAACCTCTCCGGCAGCAGGATCTGCTTCCGGCCATAGAAATTGCCCTGCAGCACGTTGAAGAGGTTGAAAACCTGAAAGAGAAAATCGATGATCTGCGTGAACTTATCGAAAACCGCAAAATCATCGAAAAGGCCAAGGGGATCGTGATGGAAAAGAACCGCGCCTCCGAGGCCGAGGCCTACCGCATCATGCAGAAAGCGGCGATGGACAAACGCAAGACGCTGCGACAGGTTGCGGACGGGATCTTGAAGGAAAACTGAAAAACGCTCTCACGCGGAGGCGCGGAGAAAATCTAAAACAAGACTATGATTTAACCCAAAATCGAAAGCTTAAATCCTGATTTTCCTCCGTGTTCTCCGCGGCTCCGCGTGAGTAGAGTCCATGCAGTTCACATATTCTATTTGTTATCCCTGAAACGTTCGCCCCGCCGGGCTTGCCGCCACCAACCGATCAGCCAACATCTCGATCTCGGCAATTACTTTGGCATCCATCTTCTTTATCCAGCGCTTCGGTATGGCATCCATGCCGAAATAGGCTCCGGCCAGCATGCCGCAGATGGCGCCGGTTGTATCGGCATCCCCGCCCTGATTGACCGTCCCGATCAAACACTCCTCAAAATTCTTCCCACGAAAAAACCAGTGAAACACGGTCTGCAGGGTATCGACGACATAGCCGGTAGCCAGGCCGCGGTAAGGCACAAAAGCGAAGGTGGGGAACCTGATCACCAGCCCGTCGACATGGCGGCGCAGGCGGCTTTTCTCGCCCCCGCAGATTGCCATGTGCAGGAGCTGCCCAAGGCAGAGGCAGGCGGCATCCGACACCGGATTGTTGTGGGTGATGTGAGCCTGCTCGGTCACGTACTTTTTGAGCAGCTCTTCATCGGGGAGAGAAAAAATGGCCGCCGGCAGGAGGCGCATCGCCGCGCCGTTACCGGCATCCCACTCATTCGGCGGTGATTCCAGCTGTCCGTGCAGAAGATAGGCGCGAATCCCCTTGCGGCAGGTATCGCCGCAATCGACCGGCCTGGATTTGAGCCATGCGGCAAAATTCTCGGCAACCGCCTCCAGCGACCAGCCCTGGTTTTTTACGATAGCACGGGCGATGCAGAGCGCCATCTCGGTATCGTCCGTCACCTGTCCCGCTTTCAGCCGCAGCCAGCCGCCGCCGACAATGTCCCGAAAGGTGCCGTATTTTGCGGCAATTTCCGATGCGGTCATGAACTCCACCGTGGCGCCCAGCGCATCGCCGATCGCCATCCCGATGAAGGCGGCACGGGCGCGGTCGCGGATTTCTTCGAGGTTGTAATGGTTGAACATGATTACATCCGATCTTTGGATAACGAGGAGAAGCCGGGATACGGAGAACGTCAATGCAAATAATAATCCGTTCGTGCGATATGCTGAAATTATATGCATATCTGCTGCTGCTATTAAGTTTGTACTCTTGATAAGCGTCCGTGATGTTCTGAAAAAATGCGTTTCAGGCTCTCTCCATTTCCTCTTTTTTCCGTGTTTCAAAGGGTTTACGGTACTGAATATTCAAGCTGGCACATTCTATGCTTTAGTGATGCTCAGTACCGGCAACGACGCCCGTGGGATAACCTCCCGCGGGCGTTTTTCATTCTGGGAGGTAAATGACATGGCGACTGCATGCGAGATGAAGAACAAAATTCAGGGGCATCCCTGCTTTGGCGGCAACCATCATAAAAACGGGCGGATGCACCTGGCGGTGGCGCCCAAATGCAATATCAAATGCGGTTACTGCTCCCGCAAGCACGACTGCGCCAACGAGTCGCGCCCGGGCGTTACCAGCCGCATCATGACTCCGCAGGAAGCGATTGAAAAGGTGCGTGAAGTCATGGCCAGCCCGATAGTCGGCCCGATTATCAAGGTGATCGGCATCGCCGGGCCGGGAGACCCGCTTGCCAATGAAGAGACTTTCGAGACGTTCAGGATGGTGAAGGAGGAATTTCCCAACCTCATGCTCTGCTTGAGCACCAACGGCCTGCTGCTGCCCGAGTCCATCGACCGGTTATACGAGCTGGGTCTCCACAGCCTGACGGTGACTGTCAACGCCGTTGATCCTGAGGTCGGGGCGCTAATTTACCGTCACGTCACCTATCACGGCAAACATTACACCGGCGTGGAAGGGGCGAAGATCCTGATTGCCAACCAGTTTGAAGGTCTCAGGCGGGCGGGCGAACTGGGGCTGACGATCAAGGTCAACTCTGTCCTGGTGCCGGGAGTGAACGACGGCCAGATACCGCTGATTGCGGCACGGGTGAAGGAACTGGGCGCCTTCGTCATGAACATCATGCCGATCATTCCCCAAGCCGAGCTGTCGCACATTACGCCACCCAGCGAGGAGTACATGGCGGAGATCAGGAAGGCCAATGAAGGAATCATAGGCCAGTTTGCCCATTGCAAACAGTGCCGTGCCGACGCGATCGGCCTGATCGGCAAAGACCTCAACATGACGATCGCCGAAGCCGCCTGCCCGACGCCATGAGGATCGAGCCGTTCCGCGGCGATGACATAGAGCCCTTCCTGAAGCTTGCGGCAGAGGAGGGGTGGCTGGCGGAGCCTTGGGAGTTCGAGTTCCTGTTGACGGAGTTTCCTCAGGGATGTTTTACGGCCCTTGATGAGAGCGGCGCCGCAGCAGGTTATGTGACCTCGCTGCGCCACGAGCGGAGTGGCTGGATCGGCAATCTGCTTGTCGCGGAGCCGTTTCGGGGAAGAGGGATCGGCAAGGCGTTGTTCAGGAGATCTCTGGATATGCTGCGGAGTGAAGGGGCGCGGACGATCTGGCTGACCGCCTCGAAATCAGGCACACCGCTCTATAAAAAGCATGGATTCAGCAGCATCGACAGCATCGTACGCTGGGTTGGAGCGGGGAGACGCCGGGATGCCGAGCATGATTGCCATGGCGTCTGGAACACCTTGAACTCCTCGGTGAGCGGCATCGATTGTCAGGCCTGGGGTGACCGGCGGGACGCCTTGCTGGCGGTTACCGCCGACCGTGGAAAGCTGCTGCTCGAAGATGCCGGTTTCGCCGTGATTCAATCCTGCGGTGATGTACAGCAGATCGGGCCGTTCACGGCACTCGACAGCGGCACGGCGGAGAGGATTTTCGATACGGCGCTGCGTTCGATATCGCTCGGATCTAAAATTTGCCTGGATTCACCGGCAACAAATCGCGCGGCCCTGCAGATGTTCAACCGGAGGCGGCTGAAAATTTCCGGGACCGCAGAGCTGATGTATGCGGGCATCCGCCCCGACTATCGGCCGGAACTGCTCTACGGATTGGCAACGATGGGGAGCTGCGGGTAGGACGATGATGTGACTTGCGTCACATTTCGTCTTGACAAACATCCCCAAACTAGCATCTTCTAAGGGGCATGTTTTTATCTTTAAATCATAATTCGAAACACAATTTACCGCTGCGGGCAGCCATGGTCCGGCGCCTGGCCACATTTGTACTTTTGCTGTTCCTCTGCACGCAGCTCCACGCCGTTATTCACCATCACGACGATCTGGATGATCACCCCGACTGCTCCATCTGCGCGGTTGCCCATCACCAGAGCGCCGACAGTACAGTGCCGTTACCATATACAATCCCCACGCCGATCATCGGTTTGATCATATCACTCTTTACCGCAGTACTGATTATCTCCTCTGCTCCAAAGACGTACCCCAACCGCGCACCGCCACTCTGAATTCAAATCACATCTACTGAAAATCTGATTCCGGTTACTCACTCACCATGTGAAAGGAGAAGTGGACGCATTTTTGCGGCAGCCGCGACAAGTTATAAATAAAAGGGTAGAATGAATACCTGAATGTAAGAAGCTTTACTTGCTCGTTGCGGGCAGGAAAAAGGATGGTGGACTAATGAAAAAATTGTACATACGGTTTCTGTTATGCGTGATTACCGGCGCAGTTGCCTGCCTGCCGGCCTTTGCCGGCCAGCTGGACGACTTATATCTGTCGGCTTTCGGCCTCCAGCCGGTTTCCCAGGCGGCCAGTGCCCTGCAAAAGGTCATTCTGCTTCCGGCAACCGGGACGGAGGACGTCCCCCACAGCGGCACTCCGCTCAAGCACGGCCTGAGGCGCGACTGGAGCAAGCTTGAATCGTCGACGCAAAAGGTTCTTGCCAAGCAGTTGGCTGCCCCGGTGCTGGCCAGTGAGGTTACCTTCAAGTCCGCTAATGGCCGTTACTTGATCCATTACTCTGCCAGCGGCAGCGATGCTCCGCCTCTTGCCGATCTGAACCGCAACGGCGTGCCGGATTGGGTGGAGACCGTGGCCCAGACCTTTGAAGACGTAGCTAACGCTTATGTGGCCCGCGGCTGGCGCCTGGCCCCCACCGCGGGCGCTGCCCCCTACGATGTCTACATGCACGATCTGGCCCCCCAGGGGCTCTACGGCCAGACTACCTCCGACCAGCCGATCCCGTCGGCCGGCTTTGCCAATGCTTTCACCAGTTATTTGGAGATCGACAACAATTTCACCGACGCCATCTTCGTCAATGCCACGGGCGGTCCCTACACACCGCTCCAGAGCCTGCAGATCACCGCTGCTCATGAGTATCATCACGCCATCCAGTATGGTTACAACGTCCTTTTCGACGTATGGTACGCCGAGGCCACTTCCACCTGGCACGAAGATGAGCTCTACGATGGGGTTAACCAGGACTACAACTACATACCGGGCTGGTTCAACAACAGCACAATCAGCATCGATACCGACGTAAACCTCACCACGGGAGGAGGCTATGGCCGCTGGATATTCAACCGCTACCTGGCCGAACAGCATGGTGTGGATACAATCCGTACAGTCTGGGAAAAACTGGCTACACTCAACTCGGGTACCGGGGGAGATATCCCGATGACGCCGGTGCTGGAAGGGGTGCTGCTCGCCTCACCGTTCAGCACTACCCTTGGAGCGGACTTTTTCGGATTCGCCAAGCGGGTCTACACCCGCGACTGGGCCAGCCACACCGCAGACATACGCCTGATTCACCCATTTACGCCGATCAGCACCTTCGCCAGCTACCCGGTCAACGCCTCAAATCTCACAGCGCCCCCGGCAATAAGCTTGCCGCGCTACTCTTTTGCCTATTACAGATTCACCCCCTCCACATTTACAAACTCCACCATGACGATCACGGTTAACGGAACCTCTGGAATCAGGGCGGCAGTCTTCCGAAAAGACTCTGCCACGCAGCAGATCTCCGAATTCAGTTTTGCGGGTACCTTTCCCGGCTCGGTATCTGTCCCCAATGTTGCCGGCGCTGCGGAGATCGTGCTGCTGCTGGTCAACGCAACCGGTGACGCCACCCATAACGCCAATTTCAGCACCGACGGTTCGTTCCTGCCCGCTGATACGGTCATAACTGCTCCGCCAAGCAACACGGCCACCTCAGCCGGCGGCGGTGGGGGCGGCGGCTGCTTTATCGCCACGGCGGCCTACGGCAGCTATCTTCATCCGCAGGTGCAACTGCTGCGTGATTTCCGTGACCATTTTCTATTGACCAGCGCGCCCGGCAGAGTCTTCGTGTCGCTGTACTACCGGATCAGCCCGCCGATTGCGGATTTCATCGCCCGGCACGAAATGCTCAGGCTGCCGGTGCGCCTGGCACTGACACCGCTCGTGTTCGCAGTCAAGTATCCCTCGGCAGCGGGGAGTGCGTGCCTGATCGTTTTCGTCGTGGTGCTGCTCATCGTGCGACGCAGGAGCGCAGCCGTTCCTCTAAATATATTATCCGACATCAACAAAGGAAGGTTCAATGCTCGAAATCAATAATCTTAAAGTTGGTTATGACGGTACTACCGTCATGGAATTACCACAATTATCACTTTCATCCGGGGAACATTGTCTGATCCTCGGAGCGTCCGGTTCAGGCAAGACAACGATCCTCTCTACCATATCCGGGCTGCTTGCTCCGATTGACGGAGAGATCGTGCTTGACGGTCATTCTTACAAAGATCTGCATGGTTCAGCGATGGATGAATTTCGCGGCAGGCACATCGGCATAATCTACCAGACTTTGCACATGGTAAGCGCCCTGACCGTCCTGGAGAATCTGCTGCTGGCCCAGTATGCGGCGGGGCTGCCGCAGGACCGGGACAAGGCTGTAAACCTTCTGGAGCATCTCGGCATCGCCGGCAAAAAAAACGACAAGCCGGAGACGTTGAGTCAGGGACAGCAGCAGCGGGTGGCAATCGCCCGGGCAACCATCAATGATCCGAAAATCATTGTCGGAGACGAGCCGACCTCCGCGCTGGACGACAACGCGTGTGAAACCGTGATGGAGCTGTTGCTGCACCTTGCATCCTCCTCCAATGCCAGCCTCGTGATCGCCACCCATGACCAGCGCATCAAACGCCACTTTCACAAGCAGATCACTTTGGGAGGCGCACGATGAACAGCCTGAGCCTTAGTTTCGCCTATCTGCGCCACAAGGTGTTGAGCACGGCACTCACCATAACCACCTTCGCCGCGGGCGTGGCAATGATCGTAGTCATGCTGCTGGTCAACGCGCAACTCCAGAATGAATTTACCAGCAATCTGAAGGGTATCGATCTCGTTGTCGGCGGCAAAGGGAGCCCGATGCAGCTTATTCTTTCCAGCGTTTTTCATCTCGATGTTCCCACCGGCAACATCCCGCTCGAAGAGGCGGAAAAGCTGGGCAAACACCCGATGGTCAAGCAGGCGATACCGCTCGCGCTCGGTGACAACTTTAGAGGATTCCGTATCGTCGGCACCACCAGGGATTATCCCGAGCATTATCACGCCAGACTGAAGGCAGGGGGACGCTACTGGGGAAAAGAAATGGAAGCCGTGCTTGGTTCCGAAGTCGCGGCAAGCGGTGCTCTCAAGCCTGGTGACACATTTTCCGGTTCACACGGCCTCACGTCGGGAGGAGAGCTGCACTCCGGATTCCCCTATACGGTTGTCGGCGTACTCGAACCGACCGGCACCGTTATCGATCGTCTGGCCCTGACCGGGAGGGAAAGCGTCTGGTTCATTCATGAACACCACGACCACTACGAAGACGAGGACGAACATCAACACGGGGCGCACGATCATCATCATGACGACCATGCCGACGCGCACGAGCACGGGGATGAGCGCGAGATTACCTCACTGCTGATTTCCTACAATTCGCCGCTTGCCGCGGTGGGTCTTCCACGTCAAATCAACGGCACAACGTCAATGCAGGCCGCCAGTCCGGCCTTCGAGATCGCACGCCTGACCGCCTTCATGGGAACCGGTACCGACACCCTCAAATATTTTGCCTGGTTTCTGATCGTCCTGGCCGGTTTCGGGATTTTCGCCGGGTTATATAATGCCATGAATGAGCGCCGCTATGACCTGGCGCTGATGCGCAGCTTCGGCGCCCGCCCCGGCAAGCTTTTCGCCCTGATGATGTCTGAAAGCCTGGTCGTCTCTCTGATCAGCGTAGCAGCGGGGCTGGCGATGGGCCATCTGCTGGTGGAGGGTATTGCCACCTGGCTGGCCGG
>WNGR01002049.1_pt1 | contig 22209 bp, 23 predicted proteins | sample 5407581 | NCBI WGS metagenome assembly WNGR01 (sample SAMN13153383, study PRJNA577476) | soil metagenome | isolation source: 80 cm soil or saprolite under Garry oak tree replicate 2 | place: USA:California | collected 2016-06-15
GGCCCGCTGGCACCACTACAACGCCCGGCTCCTCGCCGCAGCCGAACCCGGGTAACCAGCCGCAACCGAAAGGAGGTAACGCAATGTAGCCATACCCGGCGAACAGCCCATCACACTAAGCGGCAACGCGGCTACACACCGAAAAACCGCGACTGTAGTACTGGGTTGGCGGCCCACCCGGTCCTGGCACGATTATCTGACCGCGGACGGCGAACCGCTCCACGGTTGACAACGACCACCGCGGACTGATCGGATTCGGGGCCATGCCGGGTAGGGACCCCACCGTGATAATCAACGCGGTGGCCGTCGAGGAACCCGACGGGTACCGGGGGCGGCGCCGGCGTTTCCTGCTCAGCCGCAAGGGCGGCGGTGCGGCGCTGCCGGCCCTGCTGGTGGCGGCGAGCGTCGTGGTGGTCCTCATCGTCGTCGGCGTCTCGCAACTCCTGCCCCGCGACGCGAACGGGCAGATCCCGCTCGGTGGCGGCAACAACGGAGCGGCGACCGACGACAACGGCCAGCCGCAGTCCGGCGACGGATCCGCGCCGGGTTCCCAAGGCGCCTCGGGCCGGCCCAGCCGCTCGGCCGGCAAGCCGACGCCGAGCCCGCCCGGCGTCCCGACCACGCCGTCCAGCCGGCCAACCGGTGCGGCCCCGTTCGCCCCGTTCGCCGTCGAGGCGGAGAACGCCGGGATGGGCGGTGGCGCGCGATCGTCGGGGTGTGGTGGCTGCTCCGGCGGTTCCAAGGTGCGCTTCATCGGTGCCAACAGCGGCTGGGTGAAGGTCACCGTCCGCAACGTGCCCGGCGCCGGGCCGCGCCAGCTGACGATCACGTACGAGCTGGGCGAGCCGTCCCGGACGTTCTATCTCAGCATCAACGGGGGCGCCGGCGCGCCGGTGACGGTCACCTCGAACATCACCGACTGGAGTACCCCGCTGAGCGCCACCGTCCAGGTCACGCTGGCCGGCGGGACCAACACCATCAAGTTCTACAATCCCACCACCAACCCCGCTCCGGACCTCGACAAGGTGAGCGTCAAGTAGTTTCATGAGGTCGGATGGTTTTGCCGCCATTTTGGCGGTAGGCCTTGTGCGGTCTCGGGGAAACCTGATAGACATCCGATCAAACGTCCGATGTCTGCGAGGTACCGCGAGTGAAGTTGCTTCGAGTCGGCCCCACGGGTGGGGAACGACCGGCCGCCCTTTACGGGGCCGGCCAGTTGGTCGAGCTGACCGGGGTGGTCGAGGACATCACCGGGGCGACGCTGTCCGGCGCGGAACTGGACCGGGTCCGCGCCGCGGTCGACGGCGGCGGATTACCCGTCGTCGATCCCGCCGGGCTGCGCGTCGGGGCACCGCTGGCCCGACCCGGAAAGGTCATCTGCATCGGGCTGAACTACCGCGACCACGCCGCGGAGACCGGCGCGACGCTGCCCCGCGAGCCGGTCATGTTCCTGAAGGCGCCGGACACGGTGGTCGGCCCGTACGACGACGTGCTGATCCCGCGCGCAAGCGTGAAGACCGACTGGGAGGTCGAGCTGGCCGTGGTCATCGGCCGGACCGCCCGGTATCTGGAGTCGGAGGCCGAGGCGCTGGCCTGCGTCGGCGGGTACGCGGTCGTCAACGACGTGTCCGAGCGCGAGTTCCAGCTCGAGCGCGAGGGCCAGTGGGACAAGGGGAAGAACTGCGAGACGTTCAACCCGCTCGGTCCCTGGCTGGTCACCGCCGACGAGGTACCCGACCCGCAGAATCTCGGCCTGCGCCTGTGGGTCAACGGGGAGAAGAAGCAGGACGGGAACACCGGCAACATGGCGTTCGGCGTGGCCGAGCTGGTCCGGTACCTCAGCCAGTTCGTCGTGCTGCACCCGGGCGACGTCATCAACACCGGTACCCCCGCCGGGGTGGCCCTGGGACAGCCGGAGCCCAAGCCGTACCTGCGCGCCGGTGACGTAATGGAGCTGGAGATCGACGGCCTGGGCCGGGCCCGCCAGCGGTTGGTCGCGGCGACATGAGTCTATTTACCTCACTCGATACCTACGACGTCCGCTTCCCGACCTCGCGGGAGCTGGACGGCTCCGACGCGATGAACCCGGACCCGGACTACTCCGCGGCCTACGTGGTGCTGCGCACCGACCACGGGGACGGCCTGGCGGGGCACGGGTTCGCGTTCACCATCGGGCGCGGCAACGACGTCGAGGCGGCCGCGATCGAGGCGCTGCGGCCGTACCTGGTCGGCCGCTCGGTCGAGGGCATCCTGGCCGACCTGGGCGGGTTCTGGAAGGAGCTGGTGCACGACTCGCAGCTGCGCTGGCTCGGTCCGGAGAAGGGTGTCATGCACATGGCCATCTCGGCTGTGGTCAACGCCGTCTGGGACCTCGCGGCCAAGCGCGCCGGGCAGCCGCTGTGGTTGATGCTCGCGCGGATGTCGCCGGAGGCCATCGTGTCCCTGGTCGACTTCCGGTACCTGACCGACGCGCTGACGCCGGACGATGCGCTGAACATCCTGCGCAGGGCCGAACCCGGCCGGGTCGAGCGGATCGCACACCTCGGGGCGACCGGCTTCCCGGCGTACGCGACGTCGCCGGGCTGGCTCGGGTACGACGACGAGAAGCTGGCCCGGTTGTGCAAGGAGGCGGTCGAGGCGGGCTTCCAGCAGATCAAGCTGAAGGTGGGCGCCAACCTCGACGACGACATCCGGCGCATCCGGGTGGCCCGCGAGGTGTGCGGGCCGGACATCCGCATCGCGGTCGACGCCAACCAGCGCTGGGACGTGCAGCAGGCGATCGACTGGGTACGGGCACTGGCGCCGTACGAGCCGTGGTGGGTGGAGGAGCCGACCAGCCCCGATGACGTACTCGGCCACGCCACCATCGCGCGCGCCATCGCGCCCATCAAGGTGGCCACCGGGGAGCACGTGCAGAACCGGGTCATCTTCAAGCAGATGCTGCAGGCCAAGGCCCTGTCGTACCTGCAGCTCGACGCGGCCCGGGTGGCCGGGGTCAACGAGAACGTGGCGATCCTGTTGCTGGCCGGCAAGTTCGGCGTACCGGTCTGCCCGCACGCCGGTGGCGTCGGCCTCTGCGAGCTGGTCCAGCACCTGTCGATGTTCGACTACGTAGCGGTTTCCGGTTCGCTCGACGACCGGGTCATCGAGTACGTCTACCATCTGCACGAGCACTTCGTGGACCCGGTGGTCATCCGCAACGGCCGGTACGTGGCGCCGAGCGCGCCCGGCTTCTCCGCCACGATGCGCCCGGAGACCCTGGTGGCGTACGCCTACCCGCACGGTCCGATGTGGACGGATAACCCAGTGACGGAGGTAACCCGGTAATGGCAGGGGAGTTCGACGGCCTTGCCGCGATCGTCACCGGCGGTGCGTCCGGTATCGGGCTGGCCACGGCCACGCTGTTGGCGCAGCGGGGCGCGCAGGTGGCGTGCCTGGACCTGAACGCCAAGGACCTGCCCGAGCCGCTGCTCGCCTACGTCGCGGACGTCAGTGACGACGCCTCGGTACGCGCCGCGGTCACCGCGGCGGCGCAGGCGTTGGGCGGCATCGACATCGTGGTGAACAACGCCGGCATCGGCGCGGTCGGCACCATCGAGGCCAACTCCGACGAGGAGTGGCACCGGGTGCTCGACGTGAACGTGATCGGCATGGTGCGCACCGCCCGGGCCGCGCTGCCCTACCTGCGTGCGTCGGCGCACGCGGCGATCGTCAACACTTGCTCCATCGCGGCGCACGCCGGCCTGCCCCAGCGGGCGCTGTACAGCGCGAGCAAGGGTGCCGTGCAGGCGTTGACGCTCGCCATGGCGGCCGATCACCTGTCCGAGGGCATCCGGGTCACCTGCGTGAACCCGGGTACCGCGGACACCCCCTGGGTCCGCCGGCTGCTTGCGCAGGCCGCGGACCCCGACGCCGAGCTGGCCGCCCTCAAGGCGCGCCAGCCGAGTGGCCGGCTGGTCAGCGCGGAGGAGATCGCGGCCGCGATCGCCTACCTCGCCAGCCCGCTGGCCAGCGCGACCACCGGCACCGTGCTCGCAGTCGACGGCGGCATGCACGGGCTGCGGTTGCGCCCACCCGGCAAATCCTGAAACAGCCCCCTTGAAGACACCCCGACCATGAGTGAGGAACCATGCTCAAGCGCAGAACGGCGGTGGTTGTCGCCGGCATCGCGCTGGTGGCGCTGGCCGCTGCCGGTTGTAACCGGGGCAGCAGCTCCGGCGGAAGCGGAGCCAGCGGCGGCGCTGGCGGCGGAGGCGGCGGCAAGGTCGGTATCGACCAGCCCCGCTCGGACTCCGACTTCTGGAACTCGTACGCCAAGTACATCGAGTCCGGCATCAAGGACCAGGGCATCGACGCGTTGCCCCGGACCAACTCGCAGAACCAGATCACCCAGCTCGCCGCGAACGTGAAGACGCTGGTGGCCCAGGGCGCCAAGGCCATCGTCATGGCGCCGCAGGACACCGCTGCGGTGGCCACCACGCTGGACGACCTGGCCGGCAAGAACATCCCCGTGGTCAGCGTGGACACCCGCCCCGACACCGGCAAGGTGTCCATGGTGGTCCGCGCGGACAACCGCGCCTACGGCCAGAAGGCCTGCGACTTCCTCGGCCAGAAGCTGGGCGGCAAGGGTACCGTCGTCGAGTTCGAGGGCGCCCTTTCGTCGATCAACGGCCGGGACCGCTCGGAGGCGTTCGGCGACTGCATGAAGCAGAAGTACCCGACCATCAAGGTGCTCGCGGAGGAGACCGACTGGAAGGGTGACACCGCCTCCGCGAAGCTGCAGAACGACCTGAACCAGGGCACCGTCAACGGCATCTACATGCAGGCCGGCGGCGTCTTCCTGGCGCCGACGATCGCCCTGCTGCAGCAGAAGAACCTGCTGGTGGCGCCGAGCGACCCGAAGCACATCTTCATCGTGTCCAACGACGGGATCCCGCAGGAGTTCGCCGCGATCAAGGCGGGCCAGATCGACGCGACGGTCTCCCAGCCGGCGGACCTATACGCCAAGTACGCCCTCTTCTACGCGAAGGCGGCGCTGGCCGGCCAGAAGTTCTCGGCCGGGCCGACGGACCACCAGTCGAACATCATCACGATCCCCAACGGCCTGGAGGACCAGCTTCCCGCACCGCTGGTAACCAAGGACAATGTCGATGACCAGTCCCTCTGGGGTAACCAGGTTGGCAAATGAGCGAGCGAGCGTAAGCGAGCGAACCATGGGCTCAGCAGCTGGCGCGAGCGGCGGCTCCGAGCGGGACGCGAGGAGCCGACGTGAAGCGCAGGTCACCCCGGTCGCTGCGGCGACCGGGGTGACCAAGCGGTTCGGCGCGACCGTGGCGCTGTCCGACGTGGCGCTCACGGTGCTGCCGGCGGAGTCGCACGCCCTGGTCGGGCGCAACGGCGCCGGCAAGTCCACGCTGGTGTCGGTCCTCACCGGACTGGCCCGGCCGGATGCGGGTACCGTACGGTTCCACGGCGAGCCGGCCCCGCCACTGACCGACCGGGCCGCCTGGCGCTCGCGCGTCGCCTGCGTGTACCAGAAGTCCACGATCATCCCGACCCTCTCGGTCGCCGAGAACCTCTACCTCAACCGGCAGGACACCGTCGGCGACACGCACGGCCGGATCTCCTGGCGCGCAGTGCACGAGCACGCCGCGCGGCTGCTGCGCAACTGGAGCATCGACGTCGACCCGAAGGTCGAGGCCGGGCGGCTGACCGTGGAGCAGCGGCAGACGCTGGAGATCGCGCGGGCGCTGTCGTTCGGCGCGAGGTTCGTCATCCTCGACGAGCCGACCGCGCAGCTCGACGGGGCCGGCATCCAGCGGCTGTTCGAGCGGCTGCGGGCGTTGCAGGCGGGCGGGGTGGCCTTCCTGTTCATCTCGCACCACCTGCAGGAGATCTACGAGATCTGCCAGACGGTCACGGTGTACCGCGACGCCCGGCACGTGCTGACCGCGCCGGTCGCCGGGCTGCGCCGGGAGGCGCTGGTCGAGGCGATGACCGGCGAGGCGACCGGCCTGCGCGAACTCGGCGAGCACGCGCGGGAGATCCCGGTCGCCGCGCCGGAACTGCTGCGCGTCGAAGGGCTCACCGGTACCAGCGAGTTCGCCGACGTGTCGTTCACCGTGCGGGCCGGGGAGATCCTGGCGGTCGCCGGCGCCGTGGGCGCGGGCGCGGTCGCGCTCGGCGAGACCGTCGTGGGATTGCGCAAACCCTTGTCCGGTACGGTCACCGTGGCGGGTCGCCCGGTGCACGCCGGCAGCGTACCGGCCGCCCTGTCCGCGGGCGTCGGCTTCCTGCCCGAGGACCGGCACCGCCAGGGTCTGGTACCGCTGCGGTCCATCGCGGAGAACCTCACCCTCACGGTGACCGACCGGCTCGGCCGGTTCGGGTTCGTCTCCGAGGCGGCCCGGTACCGCACGGCGACCGCGCTGATGGAGCGGCTGGATGTCAAGGCCGCCGGCCCCGACCAGCCGGTCTCCGCGCTGTCCGGCGGCAACCAGCAGAAGGTCGTGATGGGCCGGGCGCTGGCCAGCGAGCCGCGGGTGCTCGTGCTGATCCGCCCGACCGCCGGGGTCGACGTCAAGTCGAAGGAGTCGTTGCTCGGTACGGTCGAGGCCGCGGCGGCCGAGGGGCGCGCCGCGCTGATCGTCTCCGACGAGCTCGACGACCTGCGGGTCGCCGGCCGGGTCATTGTCATGTTCAAGGGCCGGGTGGTGGCGGAGCTGCCGCGCGGCTGGTCCGACCGGGAGATGGTGGCCGCCATCGAAGGTCTGCGAGGCGAAGGCACGGATAGTGGTGAGTGAACGGATAGTGGTGAGTGAGATGACGGACCGCCTGGTCGACACGGACACGGAGAGGGCGCCGGTTGCCGTGCCGGGACGGGTCGTGCCGCCCCGGGGCCGCCGGCTGGTGCTCGCCCGGCTGCGGGACTTCTCGCTGATCCCGGTGATCCTCCTGCTGCTGCTCGTCGGGTTCATCGTCAGCCCGAACTTCCTCACCCGCGGCAACCTGATCGACGTCCTCCAGCAATGCACCGAGCTGAGCCTGCTGGTACTCGGCGAAGCGATGATCCTCATCGCCGGCCGGATGGACCTGTCGCTGGAGTCCACGATCGGCGTCGCGCCGGTGATCGCGGTGTGGCTGGCGGCGCCCTCGCACGGCGGCCGGTTCACCGGCCTCGACCTGCTGCCCGGCTGGACCACGGTACCGGTCTGCCTGCTGGTCGGCGCGCTGATCGGGTTGATCAACGGACTCGTCGTGACCAAGGTCAGGATCAACGCGTTCATCCTGACGCTGGGCATGCTGATCGCGCTGCGCGGGCTCCAGCTCGGCATCAGCGGCGGGAACTCCATCTTCGAGCTGCCCGGCTCGTTCAAGTACCTCGGGCACACCGCCTGGCTGGGCCTGCCGGTGTCGCTGTGGATCTGCGGGATCATCTTCGCCGTCGCCATCGTGGCGCTGGGCTGGTTGCGGCACGGGCGCTCGCTGTACGCGATCGGCGGCAACGCCGAGGCGGCCCGGGCGGCCGGTATCCGCACCGACCGGGTGCTGCTGATCGTGTTCATCACGGCGTCCACGCTCGCCGCCCTGGCCGGCGTGCTCTACGTCGGCCACTACGGCTCGATCTCCGCCGACCAGGGCAGCGGATGGATCTTCAAGGTCTTCGCGGCCGCGGTGATCGGCGGGGTCAGCCTCAACGGCGGCCGCGGCAGCCTGTTCGGCGCGCTCACCGGGGTGGTGGCCCTGCAGCTCATCCTCAACGTCATGAACTTCGCCCGGGTACCTCCCGCGTGGGACCAGCTGGTCTACGGCGTGATCATTCTGATGGCACTGGTCGTGTCCCGGTTCACCTCGGGCGAGGCACAGGACTAGGAGAGGTTTCGATGCAGCGGATCGCCCTGCACACCCGGCTCGCGCCGGGTAAGGAGGAGGAGTACGAGAAGGTACACGCCGTGATCCCGGCCGACCTTGACCAGGCGCTGCGCGAGGCCGGGGTACGCACCTGGCGGATCTGGCGGGACGGCCGGGACCTGTTCCATGTCGTGGAGGTCGGCGACTACCAGCACATGCGGGCCCACCTGCGGGACCACCCGGCCAACGTGCCATGGCAGGCGCGGATGGCGCAGCTGCTGGAGGTCGAGGACGACTACTCCGGCCAGGACAAGGGGATCGCCCTGGTGTGGGAGCTGCCGTCATGAAGCCGCTCGGACGTTCCGGCGTCGAGGTGACCGAGCTGGGCTTCGGGGCCGCCTCGATCGGCAACCTCTACAAGGTGGTACCGGACGAGGAGGCGGCTGCGGCGGTGACGGCGGCCTGGGACCGTGGGGTCCGGTACTTCGACACCGCGCCGCATTACGGGCTGGGCCTGTCCGAGCGGCGGATGGGTGCCGTCCTGGCCGGGTACCCGCGCAACGGGTACACCCTGTCGACCAAGGTGGGGCGGCTGCTCGTCGCGAACCCCGGCGGCGCGGACAAGCGGGACCTGGACAACGGCTTCGACGTACCGGCCACGCTGCGCCGCCAGTGGGACTTCACCGCCGACGGGGTGCGGCGCAGCCTCGACGAGAGCCTGGAGCGGCTCGGGCTCAACCGGATCGACCTCGTCCTCATCCATGATCCCGAGGAGTCCGACGATCCGGCGGCCGCGCTGGCCCAGGCGTACCCGGCGCTGCACGAACTGCGCTCCCAAGGCGTGATCGGCGCGGTCGGGGTGGGCTCCAAGCAGGTACAGATCCTGCACCGGTTCGTCACCGAGACCGAGCTGGACACGGTCATGCTGGCCGGCCGGTACACCCTGCTGGAGCAGCCGGCCCTCGACGACCTGCTGCCGGCCTGCGAGAAGCACCGCGTTTCGGTACTCAACGTCGGCGTCTTCAACAGCGGCCTGCTGGCGCGCGAGTGGCCGGAGGACGGCGGGAAATACGAGTACGGCGACGCCCCGCCGGAGCTGGTCGAGCGGGCCCGGCGGATCGCCGCTGTGTGCCGGGAGTACGGCACCTCGCTACCGCACGCCGCGCTGGTCTTCGCCGGTGCGCACCCGACCGTGGCGAGCGTCGTTGTCGGCGCCGGCCGGGCCGCCCACATGCTGCGCGACGCCGACCTGGCGGACGCGCCGCCGCCACCGGCCGGGCTCTGGGACGCACTCGTCGCGCAGGGCCTGCTGCGCCCCGACGCCCCGGTACCGGTCTCATGATCATCGACGCGCACCACCACCTCTGGGACCCGGGCCGGCACGAGTACCCGTGGATGGACGGCGAGGCCCTCGCGCCGTTGCGCCGCCCGTACACGGTCGACGACCTGTCGGAGGTCACCGGCGGGCGGGTGGCGTACGCCGTCCTCGTACAGACCATCAGCGACGAGGCGGAGACTGCCGGGTTCCTCGCCACCGCCGGCGCCAACGATGGGCTGATCAAGGGCGTGATCGGCTGGGTCGACCTCACCGCGCCGGACATCGCCGGCCGGATCGCCGCGCTGCGGGCCGGGCCGGGCGGTGACCGGCTGGTCGGCATCCGGCACCAGGTACAGGACGAGCCCGACCCGGGCTGGTTCGCCCGTCCCGAGGTACTGCGCGGGCTGCGCGCGGTCGGTGCGGCCGGCCTCGTGTACGACCTTCTGGTGCTGGTACCCCAGCTGGAGCTGGCCACCGGCGTGGTCCGCCAGGTGCCGGAGGTGAGCTTCGTCCTCGACCACCTGGCCAAGCCGGGTATCGCGACCGGGCAGTGGGAGCCGTGGGCGTCCCGGTTGGCCGGGCTCGCCGCGCTGCCCAACGTCGCGGCCAAGCTCTCCGGCCTGGTGACCGAGGCAGCCTGGGACGGCTGGGACGCCGAGCAGATCGCGCCGTATGCGCGGCACGCCATCGAGGTGTTCGGCCCGGACCGGCTCATGTACGGCTCGGACTGGCCGGTCTGCACGCTGGCGGCCAGCTACGGCGAGGTCTGGGAGCTGGCCAACGCCCTCATCAAGGGGTTGACCGAGGCCGAGCGTGCCGCGATCCTCGGCGGTACGGCGGCCCGGGTGTATCGCCTGTAGCGGCCGCTAGTCCCGCAGGACGCGGCGCAGCCATTCCTCGACGCCGGCCACGTGCACGATGGCCCAGGAGCGGGCGAGGTCGGGCTGCCGCGAGGCGATCGCCTCGCAGATCGCGCTGTGCTGCTCGCGGGTACGGGCGACCGCGCCCTCCTGGGTCAGCCCCCGCCAGATCCGGGCCCGCGTGGTGGGGCCGGACAGGCTCTCGATCAGCGAGCAGAGCACGGTGTTGCCGGAGCCGAGCGCGATCCGCCGGTGGAACTCCAGGTCGTTGGCGACCAGCGCCTCGATCGTCGGGTCCTCGTCCAGCTCGTCGAGGACTGCGCGCAGGTCGGCGATCTGCTGGTCGGTCATGTTCAACGCCGCCATGGCGGTGGCCGCGGGCTCGAGGATCCGGCGTACCTCGAGGAACTCCAGGACCGTGTCGTCGCGGTGGAACTCCACGACGAACGTCATCGCGTCCAGCAGCAGCCGGGGTTCCAGGCTGGTGACGTAGGTACCGTCGCCCTGCCGGACGTCCAGGACGTGGATCAGTGACAGCGCCTTGACGGCCTCCCGCAGGGAGTTCCGGGACAGGCCCAAGCGGTCGGCGAGGTCGGCTTCCTTGGGTAGCCGGTCGCCTGGGCCCAGCTCACCCGAGACGATCATGTCCTTGATCTTGTCGATCGCCTCGTCGGTTACGGCCACGGACCCCCCTCGGTCGCTTGAGATTGGGCTGCGCCATCTTAACGCCCTGGTCAGCGACGGGAATCAACCGGTGCGGCAGCGGCCGGCTCCACCCGTACCGCGGTGCCGTAGGCGCAGATCTCCGCCCAGGCCGAGCTGATCTCCCGGTTGTCGAACCGCATGCCGATCACCGCGTTGGCACCCCTGCGGCGGGCCGCCTTGGCCATCTCCGCGATGGCCTCCTCGCGCCAGTGGCCGAGCGCGCGGACCATCTGCGGGTTGATGGCGCCGCTGAGGGCCTTGATGCCTTCTGCGTAAGGGTTGTGGGTGCGGGCGGTCAGCCCGAAAACCTGACCGTAGACCTCGACGACGCGGTATCCGGGGACACTTTCGGTGGTGACGATGAGCATCGCCATATCTCACCCCCTACGGGGGCACTATGCACCCCAGGACAGCGCATCCGTGCGGTCCCATCGGCCCGGGATGCCGCGCAGGCCCAGCCTGCCGATACCGTCGGGCACGGCCGGGTCGACGCGCAGTCGCGCATCGGCCGGCTCCAGGCCGAGCATCACCCGCAACAGCAGCAGCGGGGTACCCGCCGCCCAGGCCTCTGGCGAGCACGCCGACGGGTACGGCACCGGCACTTCGGTGGACTTGCGGTCGTACCCGACGAACACCTCGGGCAGCCGGTAGTCGAAGTGCCGCGCGGCCCCCAGGATGGCCATGGCCAGCTGACCCGCCTCGACCCGCCGCCCGTACCGGGCCAGCCCGGCCGCGATGATGGCGGTGTCGTGCGGCCAGACCGTGCCGTTGTGGTACTCCAGCGGGTTGTAGATGCCCTGGCCGGCGGCGAGGGTACGGACGCCCCAGCCGGAGAACAGCCACGGCCCGAGCAGGTGGCCGACCAGTTGGTCCACGTGCTCGTCGGGCACGATGCCGCTCCAGAGCAGGTGGCCGATGTTGGACGTGAGCGTCGGTACCGGCTGCTTCTCCCCGTCGACGGCCAGCGCGTAGAAGCCGCGTTCGGGCAGCCAGAAGTCGGCCACGAAGCGCTCGCGCAGCGCCGCCGCGTCCCGTTCCAGCCGGTCGGCGAGCACCGGGTCGTCCCAGAATTCGCGGGCGAGCCGGGCGGTGCGGATCCGCGCGTCGTAGGCGTACCCCTGGATTTCGCAGGTGGCCCGGGGAAGCGAGGCCAGCCGGCCGTCCGGCCAGACGATCGAGTTCGAGGAGTCCTTCCAGCACTGGTTGACCAGGCCGGTTTCCGGGTTGCGGGTCTCGTAGTCGAGGTACCCGTCGTGGTTGGTGTCGCCGTACTCCTCGATCCAGCGCAGCGCCGCCCGGGCGTGCGGCTCCAGCAGCTTGACGGTGTCCACGTCGCCGGTCCACCGCTCATATTCGTCGAGTACCACGAGGAACAGCGGGGTCGCGTCGCAGGATCCGTAGTACGGCGACTGGGGTCGCTTGCCGAAGTGGGTCAGCTCGCCGTGCCGCAGCTCGTGCAGGATCTTGCCCGGCTCGGCGTCGCGGAAGTCGTCGAACTCGGTCGCCTGCTGGTTGGCCAGGGCGTGCAGGGTGGTGCGGCACAGCTCGGGGACGAACGGCAGCGCCTGGTAGCTGGTGATCAGGCTGTCCCGGCCGAACAGCGCCATGAACCAGGGCAGCCCGGCGGCGGGTAGCGACGAGTCGGGCACGGTCTCCGGGTAGAAGCGCAGCGCGGCGAGGTCGACGAGGCTGCGCTTGTACGTCCGGCGCAGGTCGTCGTGGTCGGTCTCCAGCGTCGGCGCGGCGTCCAGCCACTCCTCGAGGCTGTCGTCCATGTTGGGCTGGTGCGAGCGCCGGGGTACCGGCCGGTGCATCTGGGTGGCCAGGGAGATCTCGATCTCGCTCTGCCAGGTCTGGTTCGGGGCGAGGCTGACCCGGAAGGTCAGCGACTCGTCGGTGAGGAACGCGCCCGGCGCGCAGATCGTGGTCTCCCGGTAGAAGTCGGCGTGCCGGTACATCAGGGTGACCCGGTCGCTGTCGACCCGGCGGGAGAACTCACCGGTCTTTGCCAGTTTGTCCTTTATCTCAAAGATGTCGGCGAAGTCCGCTCCGAACAGCAGCGAGAGCTCCAGCTGGACCGGCCGGGTGCCGTGGTTGGTCATCTCCAGCTGTTCCTGCATGCCGTCGCCGACGTGCCGGTTGCGCACCAGCGACAGGGTCGGGTTGCGGTAGATCGTGCCGGTCGGCTCGATCAGGAAGAAGACCGCCTCGTCGTAGTCGAGCGTCTCCGCGGACAGGGCGTCGAGCTCCCGGCCGTTGAGCCGGATCTGCCAGCGGGACAGGTGGCGCATGTCCCGGTAGAACAGGCCGCTCATGTCGTCGTGGCGCAGGCCGATGTCGCCCCGCAGGTCGCTCACCACGAACGTGCTGCCCTCGAGGATGTTGATTCGACGCGGTTGCACTTCCCACCCCTTGCCCGTTCGGACGATCTTCGCTTTCCACGTTAGGCCCGCCGCCACGTTCACCAAGCCATACCGTGGGTACTGCTACGACAGGAAGCGGCCGGATGATTCGAGGGCAGTGCCATGTCTGACGCACCTCAGGAGCCTCCCAGTCTCATTCACAAACGGATGCGCATCGCGATGGTGGCGCCACCGTGGTACGAAATCCCGCCGGTGGGGTACGGCGGCCTCGAGGTGATCACCGCGGCTCTCGTGGACGGCCTGGTCGGGCGCGGCCACGAGGTGACCCTCTTCGGCGCCGGTAACCGTACCGGGACCCGGGCGCGATTCGTATCCACCAGCGGGCAGTTGCAGTACCCGCGCCTGGGTGAGTTGATGCCCGCCGTCATGCACACCGCGCGGGTCAACCGTCTGATAGCCGATGGTGATTTCGACGTCGTCCACGACCACACGACCGATGGCCCGATGACCGCGCCGGCCCGTCCGGTACCCACGGTGGTCACCGTGCACGGCGCCGTCAACGGCGAGTACGGCGACTACGTCGCGGCCCTGGGCGACAGCGTCCGGCTGGTCGCGATCTCCCGCGCCCAGCGGCTGCTGCGTCCCCGGCTCAACTGGGTGGCGACCGTCCACAATGCCCTGCCGCCGACCGCGATCGAGGGCGGCGCCGCGACGCCGGACGGGCCCGTGCTGTGGCTCGCCCGGTTCACCGCCGACAAGGGGCCGGATCTGGCGGTCGAGGCGTGCAAGGCTGCCCGGGTACCGCTGGTCCTGGCCGGCAAGTGCGGCGGAGAACCGGAGCGCCGGTACCTCGACGAGGAGGTCCGCCCGCGGCTCGACGACTCGATCGAGCTGCTGGTCAACCCGGACCGTCCGGCCACCCGCCGGCTGCTCCACGAGGCCCGCTGCCTGATCATGCCGATCCGCTGGTCGGAACCGTTCGGCATGGTGATGATCGAGGCGATGGCCGTGGGTACCCCGGTGGTGGCGCTGCGCTGCGGCGCGGTACCCGAGCTGGTGCGGCACGGCGTTACCGGCTGGATCGCCGACTGCGCGGAGGAGCTGCCGGACCTGCTGCACCGGGTCGGGGAGATCGACGCCGCGGAGTGCACGCGGCACGTCCGGACCAACTTCAGTGCGGCGGTGATGGCCGGCCGGTACGAGCGGGTCTACGTGGAGGCGCTGGGCCGGCCCGCGCCAGCCGTCGTGCACCGCCGGCGGTTGGTGGACCGGCGACCCACCGGCGGCCCGATCCTGCGCCGCGGCGACCGGCGCCTGCCCCATCTGCGCTGAGCGGAGCGGCGGCGCTGGGTGGCGGCGCCGACGAGAAGCCGGGCGGCCCCCCCCGATCGGCCCCCGGGCCACCCGGCTTCGCGTCCCCCCGGTCCGGCCCCCGCGTCAGCGCACCACACCCGGCGGCGCCGGACTGTCGGGTACCCGCCCGAACGGCCGGTCGATCGCGAACATGACATTGACGGGCGACACTGTGCGGTCCCGCGGTCCGGAACGCGCCGGATCCTGGCATGCTGGCGGAAGGCTGACCGCGCGGGAAGGATTGCCGAATGGCGCACGAGGTCGATGTCGTCGTTGTCGGGATGGGCGTCGGCGGCGAGGAGGTGGCCGGCCGGCTTGCGGCGGCGGGGTTGTCCGTCGTGGGTATCGAACACCGCCTGGTCGGCGGCGAGTGCCCGTACTGGGGCTGCATACCCAGCAAGATGATGATCCGCGCGGCCAACGCGCTCGCCGAGGCGCGCCGGGTACCGGGCCTGGCCGGCCTCGCCACGGTGGAGCCGGACTGGAGCCCGGTCGCCAAGCGGATCCGCGAGGAAGCCACCGACGACTGGGATGACAAGGTCGCCGTGGAGCGCTTCGTCAAGAAGGGCGGCCGGTTCGTCCGCGGCTTCGGCCGGCTGGCCGGGCCGGGCCGGGTGGAGGTCGGCGACGAGACGTTCCAGGCGCGGCGCGGGATCGTGGTCGGCACGGGTACCGAGCCGGCGGTACCGCCGATCGACGGGCTGGCCGGTACGCCGTACTGGACCAACCGGGAGGCGATCGAGGTCGAGGAGCTGCCCGACTCCCTGATCGTCCTCGGCGGCGGGGCGATCGGGCTGGAACTCGCTCAGGTGTTCGCCCGCTTCGGCGTCTCCGTCAGCGTGGTGGAGGCCCTCGACCGGCTGGTCGCGATGGAGGAGCCGGAGGCCTCGGAGCTGGCCGCGAAGGCCCTGGCCGGCGACGAGATCGCCATCCGTACCGGCGCCAAGGCCGCCCGGGTCGAGTACGACGGGCAGCAGTTCACGCTCGTCCTCGACGACGGGCAGCGCCTGGTCGCGCAGCGGCTGCTGGTCGCCACCGGCCGCAAGGCGAGCCTCGGCGAGCTGGGCCTGGCCAGCGTCGGGCTGGATGAGAACGCGCGGTTCCTGGAGGTCGACGAGTGGCTGCGCGCGGGCGAGCGGCTCTGGGGGGTCGGCGACGTGACCGGCCGCGGGGCGTTCACCCACGTCGCCATGTACCACGCCGGCATCGTGGTGCGCGACATCCTCGGGCAGGGCGGGCCGCCGGCCGACCACCGGGCGCTGCCCCGGGTGACGTTCACCGACCCGGAGATCGGTGCGGTCGGGCTCACCGAGGCGCAGGCGCGCGAGCGCGGGGTACCGGTCCGGACCGGGTACACCGACCTGACCACTTCGGCCCGGGGGTGGATCCACAAGGCCGGCAACGCGGGCTTCATCAAGCTGGTCGCCGACGCCGACCGGGACGTGCTGGTCGGGGCTACCTCCGCCGGGCCGGCCGGCGGCGAGGTGGTCAGCGCGCTGACCGTGGCGGTACACGCGGAGGTACCGCTGGCGACACTGCGCTCGATGATGTACGCGTACCCGACGTTCCACCGGGCGATCGAGGCGGCTCTGGCCGATCTCGGCTGATGCGTGCCGGCGTTTACCGGCCGTGACCGCGGGCATCACAACTGCTATGGCTGAGTCGCGTACCGAGTCAACGGCCGACCTCGTCCGTCAGGCCGCCGAGCAGATCTCCACGCTCATCCGCGACGAGCTGACCCTGGCGAAGGCCGAGATGAGAGAAAAGGCCGGCCGGGCGGGGCGTGGCGCGGGCCTGTTCGGCGGCGCAGGAATCGTTAGCCTGTACGGAGTACTGAGCGTGCTGACCGCGCTCGTCCTGCTGCTGGCCAAGGCGATGCCGGCCTGGGCAGCGGCGCTGCTGGTCGTGATCGTGTTGTTGATCGTCGCCGGGGTACTCGCGCTCGCGGGCCGCTCCCAGGTCCAGCGGGCGACCCCGCCGGTACCGGAGAAAGCGTTACGCGGGGTACGGGCCGACATCGACACGGTGACGACGGCCGTGGAGGAGAGGGGACACCGTGGGTAAACCGCCGACCGAGCCCGAGGCTCTCCGTCGGGAGATCGAGCAGACCCGTGCCGAACTCGGCGAGACGGTCGAGGCGCTGGCCGCCAAGGCGGACGTGAAGGCACGTGCGCAGGAGGCCGTCGACGACGTCAAGCACCGGGTGCATGAGGTGGCGGACGAGGCCAAGGAACGTGCGCGGGGGGCGGTGGACACCGTCGCATACCAGGTGGGCAAGCAGCGGGAGAAGGTCGCGGCGCTGAGCCCGGCGGCCCGCGTGGCGATCGCGGCAGTGGCCGTGGGCCTGGTCGCGTTGCTGCTGATCCGGAAGCTGCGCAGCAGGAGGTCGGAGTGAAGAAACTGCTGTACAAGCCGGTCGGGCTGCTTGCCGGCGCGGGCGCCGGCCTGATCGCCGGATTCGTGTTCAAGAAGGTGTGGCAGCTCGCGTCCGGCGACGACGACGCGCCCGACGCGCTCGACCAGGACAAGGGCTGGAGCGAGATCCTGCTGGCCGCGGCGCTGCAGGGCGCGATCTTCGCGATCGTCAAGGCCGCCGTGGACCGGGGCAGTGCCAAGGGGGTACAGAAGCTGACCGGCTCCTGGCCGGCCTGACTCACTGGGTCATCCGTGGCAGCTTCGGCAGGTCGGCCACCCGCCACAGGCCCAGCGCCTTGTCCGCGTAGGCGCCGCCGACCTCGGTGCAGCCCTCGACGATGACGTCCAGCGGCTCGGGCAGCGCGAACGGCGGCAGGCACAGGTTCAGCGGCCGCCAGTCCCCGGTGTCGATCTCGGCGTTGGCATCGAGTTCGAGGAACGTGGTCGCGAGCAGGTACGTGCAGCCGCTGCGGTGCAGGTTGGCGAAGGCGCGGAAGATCTGCGCGTATCCGAGGTGCACCAGGCCGTCCCGGCAGAGCACGACATCGGCCCGGGGCAGCGGGTCGCAGCACAGGTTCAGGTACCTGAACCCGCGGCCGGGGCCGCCGTACCGCCGGGCGTTGCTCGTGACCAGATCCGGCACGATGTCCCCGCCGGTGTACCCGATCCCGGCCAGGTCGGCCTGGGACAGCCAGCCGAAGTCGCCGCACGGCAGGTCGAGCAGGCTGCGGACCCGGTACCGGCGCAGCAGCCGCGGGATCTCCCGCCGCAGGACCTCGGTGGCCGCCTGCTCAGAGTCGCTGACCGGGGTGGTCCGGTAGAGGTAGGTGAAGATCGCCTCGGTGTCGTGTCCGATCAGGTTGGCCGCATGTGCCTGGAACCGTTCGTTCGCGCGTACCGGTGGGCGGTGCGCAGCGGGGGGCAGGGACGACATCTCGGTACCTTCCGTGCGGTTGGCGTGATGGTACGACGTCCGGGGCCTTTCCGCAGGTCTCGTGGCATCTAGCACTCAGATCCGCGCGTTCGGGCCGATGGGATGGCCGACAGGGGGACGGTCGCGACCGGAGGGGCGGATTCATGATCCCGGGCATCCCGCCGGACGGCGCTGAGCTCCTGCTGCTCGCCCTCGTTATCGCCGTGGGACTCCTCGCGATCCGCCTGGGTACCCGGCTGGCCGCCGAGCGGGAACGGCACCGGGCCGCGCTGGCCGAGCACGCGTACCGGGACCCGCTGCCCGCCGCCGAGTCGACGCTGACCGGCGCGATCCTCGCGCTGGCCCGCTCCCTGAAGCTCGATCAGATCGCCGAGGGCGTCGAGGACGCGGCGCAGGCCCACTGGCCGTCCGAGAACGACCGCGGGCAGGCACAGGGGTACCACTTCGCCCGCCCGATGCCGGCCAACCGGATCACCGCGCTGCTCGACACCGGCGCCCCTTGCACCCCGTACCCGGCGGACCGCGTCGCCGCCTGACGAGCCGCGCTCTATTGACCAATCACGATGAAGCGATAACCTTCGGGAAAGTTTCCTAAAGAGAATTCCATCGTGGGGAGCGGCTATGCATACTCGCGGAGGGATCGTCCTCGTGGCAGTGTCGGCGGCCGCCACCGCCCTCGCGGCAGTCCTCGCGGTCATGCCGCGGGCCTCGGCGGCGACCAACGCGATCACCAACCCCGGCTTCGAAACCGGCAACCTGTCCGGCTGGAGCTGCGACCCGTCGGACAGCGTGGTCACCGGCCACGCGCACACCGGTACCTATGCGTTGTCCGGCGCGGCCGGCGGGGACACGGCGCAGTGTGCGCAGACGCTGACCCTCGTCGCGAACACCGCGTACACCCTGAGCGCCGCCGTCCAGGGTGCGTACGTCTTCCTGGGCGTCTCCGGCGGGGTCAGCGCGCAGACCTGGACCACCACGACCAGCTACCAGACGCTGAGCCTGAGCTTCAGGACGGCGAGCGCCACCACGGTGACCGTGTTCGTACACGGCTGGTACGGCCAGGGCACCTACTTCGCCGACGACGTGACGCTGAACGGGCCGACCGGCGGGCTGTCGCCGACCCCGACCCCGACACCGTCGCGCTCGCCGTCGCCCAGCCCGACGCCCACGCCGACCCCCACCGGCAGCGTGCCGCCACCACCGAACGGCGCGTTCCGCAACCCGATCTACTTCATGCCGCTGGACAACAACCCGCAGAACATCACCGACGCGATCAACGCCGGTGGCGACAAGAACTTCAACCTCGCCTTCGTGCTGGACTCCGGCGGCTGCACACCGGCCTGGGACGGGGACGCCACGCACAAGGTGAGCGCGGACGGCACGGTCACCGGCGTGGTCAGCGCGGTACGGGCCAAGGGCGGCGACGTCTCGGTGTCCTTCGGCGGGTACAACGGCGTGGAACTCGGCGCCACCTGCGGCGGCTCCAGCTCGCTCGCCAACGCGTACCAGCAGGTGATCGGCAAGTACAACCTCAGCCGGATCGACCTCGACTACGAGGGCAACGACCTCGACGCGAACATGGGCGTCCGGTTCGGCGCCATCAAGATCCTGCAGAACAACGCCAACGCCGCCGGAAGGACACTGCAGGTCTCGCTGACCATCCCGATGACCACGGTCGGCTTCCCGGGCTCCGGCATCGACGAGCTCAACCAGGCCAAGGCCGCCGGGGTCAGCCTCGACATCGTCAACATCATGGCCTTCGACTACGGCCTGACCAACTCCAGCGACCAGGCCACCAGCGTGGAGATGGTCGCGCAGGCCGCTCAGGGCCAGCTCAAGCAGGTCTTCGGCTGGGACGACGCGACCGCGTGGGGCCACCTGGGCCTGCAGATCATGAACGGCCACACCGACCAGCCGTCGGAGCTGTTCACCCAGGCGACCTTCCAGACGCTGCTCGGGTACGCCCGATCCAAGCACGTCGGCTGGTTCTCGTACTGGTCGCTCAACCGGGACCGGACCTGCGACCCGCGCGTCCCGCACGGCTGGGCCGACGGCTCGTGCAGCAGCGTCAGCCAGAACGCGTACGACTTCACGAAGATCGTCGCGCAGTACACCGGCTGAGCTCCTTGACCGGGCCGGCCACCGTTTCCCACGCGGCGGCCGGCCCGCCCTTTTCCGGCTGGCTCAGTGCAAGGGGAGGAGGCCTTCGCGCGCGGTCGTCAGCAGCGCCTGGCTGCGGTTGCGGGCCTGCAGCTTGCTGTACAGGCGGGCGACGTGGGTCTTGGCCGTGGCCGGGCTGATCTGCAGCTCCGCAGCGATCTCCGCCTGGGTCCGCCCCTCGACGAGCAGCGCCAGGACCTGCCGTTCGCGCGGGGACAGCTTCGGTCCGGGCCGCGCGGCGGAGCGGAGCAACTCGCCGGGGGCGCGGAAGGTGAGCGGGTCGCTGGCCGCCGCCCGTATCACCGAGGTGAGCGTCGCGACGCTCGCGCTGCGGGCGACCGCGCCGGACAGGCCGCGCTCCGCCGCCGCGGCCACCTGGGCCGGCCCCGGCTCCGCGAGGATCAAAACCAGACCCAGTTGCGGGTACCGGTCCCTGAGCGCTCCGGCGAACTCCAGCGCGCCGAGATCGGGCAGGTCGGTACCGATGGTCACCACCGTCGGCTCCGCCCGGTCGAGAAGGGCGAGCGCCTGGCGCGCGCTGCTGGCGGTACCGGCCAGGACCAGCCCGGTACCGTGTGCGATGACCCAGGCCATCCCGAGCCGGGCGAGTTCCTGATCGTCTACCGCGAACACGCGGATCGGTGCGCTGGCGTCCCCCATGCCGTCGATGATCAATAGGCCGGGGTGCGCGTCATGGTGTCGCCGGGTTGCCGGACGGTTGCGTCGCGGAGTGGCCCGGTTTGACCTTGATCGGGACAGGTGGGCGGGACGGCGTCGGCCATCCGGGCGAGCCTGGCTGGCAACCCCGGCCGAGCCGCCATGGACCTCTGGTGGGCGGTGGGTCGCCGACCTAGGGTCTGGGCAGCGTCGCGGTAACGAACGGGGGAGGTGCGTCATGGCCCAGCCGCACACCGCCGCCGCCGCGACCCTTCCGCTGCAGGGGGTACGCCCGCTGCTCGTCCTCCTGCTCGCGGCGGCGCTGGTGTCACTGGCCCGAAGGGTGTTGCTGGCCCGGCTCTCGTCGCCGGCCCGGCGCGCCTCAGCGGCCGGCGAGCAGGCGGGTCACCGCCGCGTCGATATCCAGGTACTCGGTCTCCCGGCTACGCGGCACCGCCACGTACGTGCGCCGCAGGAAACGCACCAGCACACTGCGGGGTACCTCGAACAGCGCGTTGCCGTCCGGCGAGGACAGCGCAAGCGCGACGAAATCCCCCCGCGGCGTGGCCCACGGCCACACCCGCACGTCCCCGATTCCGGCCGGTTCGTCGAGCCCGGTGACCAGTAGCTCCCGGGCGAAGGACCAGCTCACCGCCTCTCCGCCGGCGGACTCGGCGTGGAACAGCACATGGACCGCATACGGGTCCGCCGGGTCGTACCGCAGGCTCGCCCGCACGGGCAGCGTGGTGGCATCTGGCGCGACTAACCGCAGCGAGGTCTCAACCTCCACGGTCGTAGGACGAATGGCACTCATCACGTACTCCCCCCGGCACCGCCGCGAAGTCACCGACCGGGACCCCGCCCCTCCCATACTCGGGTGATACCCATTGCTACGCTCCGCCATAGCCAGATCTCACTCTGTAGTGGTACGACAGGGCGGGAGATACATTCGCGAACATCCTTGATTGAGGTTTGCTGTCCGGTTCCTTGCGTGTATCCGTCATTGCCCGGCACCAGGCGTGGCTTCAGGCGTCGGCTCACTCCGGTAACGCCCGCCGGTCCATTCAGGTGACGGCATATGACGATCAAACGTGGCAGGTGTCCGGTTCCGGTGCCGCGTAGGCCTCCCTAGACATCAAGTTGCCGGAACGCGACCTGGTTAACCGTCCGCACGGCAGGAGATCGGCTGGCAGCAGCGGCGCGCGGGGAAGCGCGGATGCGCGCCCGGGTCCGGATCGGGTACAGTCGTCCCTCGTTGCGGGCGATTAGCTCAGCGGGAGAGCGCTTCGTTCACACCGAAGAGGTCACTGGTTCGATCCCAGTATCGCCCACCGCAATTAGGCCAGGTCAGAGGCCATTTCCCCGGCGCCAGGACCGGCGTTGACACCCTCTCCCGGTCGCCTTCGGGAGAAATCTGGGAGACGATCTTTCCGGTCATTGCGCCGTCTCGGTCCTTAGCGCGGATTTCCACGCAACAGGTTCGACGCAAGGTTCAGACGAGCTCGTAGCGCAGAGTCCGGTTGTCCCACCAGGGCACTGGGGTGGCGGCGGGGAGTTCGGCTTTGCGGAGGATGGGGGTGTAGGCCCGTCGGT
>WNGR01002439.1_pt1 | contig 22193 bp, 15 predicted proteins | sample 5407581 | NCBI WGS metagenome assembly WNGR01 (sample SAMN13153383, study PRJNA577476) | soil metagenome | isolation source: 80 cm soil or saprolite under Garry oak tree replicate 2 | place: USA:California | collected 2016-06-15
CGCAAAATCCGAAGAGAGAAGGAAAGCAGTGAAGTTGTTGCAAGACAGACATCCAGGAGCTCCCTTTGGCGACAATCCGATAGTTGTGCGCATAATTCCGAGAAAGCGATACCGATGGGGACCTTGGAACAAAACCGCATAGACATGACCTCGACGAGACAAAAATGAGCTGTCCAAACCGCCAACAAAATTTACCTTTACACATAACACGACGAGTGGCTAGCCGAAGATCAAAAGGACTCAAGAATCTTCATGGAGGACTGAAAGTAACAATCACTTGTTAAAGCGGCTTCAGTGTCATACACTCCGGGATACCCTGTTTAGGAGGGCGAGTCAGCTAGCGTGGCTCAGGATAAGCTGGAGAAAGAGACGAGGGGTCGGACATATCTTGTTGTTTGTGGTGTCAGCTTTGGTTTCATTGGGCTCTTCTTGGTAGCTTCAGGCGGCTGTCCCTTCTTCATCCTGTTTCCGCCAATATTGGTCGGAACCCCATGCGAACTGACTCAGGCTGGCAGCATTGGTCTGATCTTGAGCGTTGCAGGGGGAGCCTTGGTTATCGCAGTGGAGATCGCCCAGCGTTTGAAACCAACTGGGACTGATCGAGAGCCGTTGAGCGCATCGGATGTAGACAAGGAATAGCACTGAAGGTTCGACTCTGTCGAGGCATGTTGCAGAGGGACTCTCCACGTCATCTCTGGGGCACACTCGGCGAAGAATGTTAACAATCACTTGCTAAACTTCGATTAGGGTTTGAGGCTCCGGCCGCAGTTGTGGCAGTAGTTCTTTCCCCAAGATGCTACTCCACACGCATGGCAGCGTAGTCGGATCCCGCACTGGCTGCAGTATCTTCCACCGGGAGGCTGACGGTTACCGCAGGCTGGGCAGGTATCATAGTAGTATGTCTGTTGCGGGATGGCAAGGAGTAGACCCATCGTTGTCGTCTGTCCGACAGCCTGGGCCAGACTATTCTGCTGTGCCGGTTGTGTATGAACCGTCTGACCGTGCATACGACTAGTAGTATGCGCTGGGGGGCTGAAATAGCTTCTTGTCCCCGCATCTCTGCGGAAATCCACTTAGTCATACGCTAGGTCTCTGCGAAAGAGTCCAGTGAGAAGCGACTGGGAGTGATTCAGCCTGGCGTGGTGGCAGGCCACAGCTGTGCTGAAAAAAGGAGAAGAGTGGATTATAGTCTATCGTGTTTCTACTTTTTGGCGTAGACTTTTGCGGTGAACGATTGCTCAGCCTGGTTGGCTGTGCCATCGATCCATCCTTTTGTGTTGTTGAGCCACGATAGGCGCGGTGATTGGGTCATGAAGTGAACGTCTCCCTCGAATGCGATTGTTCCTGGACCAGTTTGATGACCGTGACCTTTACTCGTGGTGACGACCATGTCTTGCCCTGCCATCTGGACGCCTTTGCCTTCCCACTCGCTTGTACCGTCAGGCTTCATGTGAATGCTGATCGTCTCCATGAAATTGGCCTGGTACTTGCCGGTTATCTGGCCGATGTCGTTGTTCTCCATCTTGACGCCACTAGAGCTGATGTCTTTGATGCTGAAGCTGTCGGTCTTTCCGCGTAGCTCGGCGATTACCTCGCCCTTGGTCTGCTGTTGAGACTGCATGTTTCTCGCTCAGCGGGGACTAAAGCTACTATTTGAACAGGCGTCTCTACATATCAGAACGACTTGAGAGAATTGGATCTAGAACAGAGTCGGAGATCCAAGGGCGAGTTGTGAAACAGAAAAGGGGAAGCTGAGAATCTGGGCGATTTGATTTGATGGGGCGATTGCCAGACAATCATTCTTTTGCAGATTATCAAAATCAGAGAAACGCGTCCATTCAACCGCCGGTACTCACTCGCGGGACCGATGGTGCCTATTCGCTGATATTCGGCGATGCCCCTGTCATGGTGCCTTGCAGTTCAACCGGTACACAGCCATTCATGGTCTAAAGATAGGGGCTCTAGGCGGCGTAGCAGGTGCTCTGGTCCTAGGCGTTCTCGCTGGTGTCAGCGCGTTCTTCCTCGACCAGGAAGTCTTCTACGTGACGATTGCGCAGAAGCTTGGCCTCGCGTCACCGGAATTATCCGGCTGGGCACTACACTTCGCGGTAGGGATTATCGCGGGCAGCCTCTTCATCGCCACCACTGCCCTCATCCAACGGTTCGCGTTGGATACTCGCCGGAAGAGCTTCTGGGTCGGCCTACTCGCAGGAATAGTCATCTGGATAGCCGTTTACGTCCCAATCACAGACCTCCTCGTCCCCTCGGACCTATCGAACCCGATGTTCGCGGGAGGCAGCTTCATCTTCCACCTCGTATACGGAGTCGTCACGGCCCTAACCAGCCTCTGGCTCATACGGAGGACTGTAATCCGCCCCATCACGGTAGACCCACTCGCAAAAGCCTGGAACTAGCCCACACTCGGCTGTCTCGCCCAGGACAAGCCTAGATAGCAGATCCAAGCATCCGATTTGACCTTGCGCACTTTTCACGTTGACCTGCACGCTGACCTCCACGATATCGAAAACCGCCGACCTGCTCATTTTGCGCCTTGAATCGAAAGATTCGCCCATAGTGGTTTCAACTGGCCGGACCCCTCTCCAAAAATCTCAAAAGCAGTTGCTCCTCGCGACACAAAGGCGGTCTTTGGGAGAGAGACAGCATGATTCTCTCCCGACCTGACAATATCCTCGAAGGACCCAGGGTTCGGAACGTTCGGAAGAAATATGAGTAGAACACCAAGTGGACGGAACTCGTCATGCTCCCCACCCCCGCTTCCAAGCTGTCCAGCGACAAGCTCGTCAGCCCGGACAACCCTAGCTTTCGACCCCTCGACATCGACACGCTCTACCATACACGCGCCATCAACTCCCTCCGATGGTCGGTCGACGGCGAATTCCTCTACTTCGACACAAACATAACCGGCCGATACAACATCTGGCAGGTCCCCAGCAACGGAGGCTGGCCCGCCCAGCTCACAGTCTCCGACGAGCGAAACATGCTAGAAGACCCCTCCCCAGACGGCCGACACCTCCTCTACACACAGGACGAACAGGGCAACGAGAAGCCCAACCTCTACCTACTCAGCCTCGACGACTACACCGTCAAGAACATCACCCAGACAGAGAAGATCGGCTACAGGGACATCAGATGGTCCCCCGACGGAAAATCCTTGATCTTCGCAGCCGAACGCGAATCGCCCGGCGCCTATCCAATATGGCAGATGGACCCCGCGACCGGGACGGTCAAGAAGATCGTCACCAACGAAGCCGGCGACTGCGAATTCCTCGAGTACAGCCCCGACGGGAAGAAGATCGCCTACTCCACCACACGGAACTACCAGTACACTGGCGTCAGAGTCAAGGACCTCGAAGCGGGCACAGAGACGGTTCTCGCCCCGATAGACGACAGATCAACCACGATCGTCCAGGGCTGGACCCGCGACAGCAAGAAGGTCTACGTTACAAGCAATGCGAACCGGCAGGGAATAGAGGCAGTCGCCCTACTCGAACTCAGAGAGAACCCGGAGTTCAAGTGGCTGACGCTTGGAGAGTGGGACACTCAGCTGGTGGCCGTCTCCGACGCCGAGGACAAGTTTGCCTATATCGTGAACCGTGCAGGCAACTTGAGACTGCTACTTCGAGATCTAAACGGGGAAGAGGAAGAGATTCCGCCCGCCCAAGGAGTCGTCCGAGCAGCAAGATTTTCTCCCGACGGAAAGCGCCTCGCGATAATACACGCGCAGGGAGACAACCCCCACGATATCTGGGTCTACGACATCAAGGCTCGGACCTTGAAACAGATCACATCATCGCTCGTCGGCGGATTACACCAGGACAACTTCGTCAATCCTCACCTAGTTGTCTATCCCTCCTATGACGAGACTCCTATCGCCAGCTTTCTCTACATTCCAGCCAATATCAAACAGGACAATTCACACCCAGCGATCATCTATCCACACGGCGGACCACAGTGGGAACACTTCAACAGCTGGTACCCGCGCCTACAATACTTCGTCAGCCACGGCTACATCGTGATGGCGCCCAACTTTCGCGGCTCTACCGGTTTCGGCCGAGAGTTCACGGAGTCGTTGAGGAAGGATTGCGGAGGCGGCGACCTGAAGGATCTAGTTGCAGCGACCGAGTATCTTAAGAGGACCGGCTATGTTGATCCGGATCGGATCGCGATAATGGGCGGCTCATGGGGCGGCTACCTAACACTCATCGCCTTGACCAAGACCCCAGAGGTCTGGGCTGGAGGCGTGAGCATCGTGCCACTCGCCAACTGGTTTACCGCCCATGAGAACGAGGATCCAGTGTTACAGAAAAACGATGAGTGGCTGATGGGCGATCCCGTCACAGACCGCGAACTCTGGCGCGACCGGTCGCCGATATTCTTCGCCGACAAGATACGCGCCCCGCTACTATTGCTCGCGGGCAAGAACGATATCCGCTGCCCGGTAGAAGAAACGATGCAGATGGCTGAGGCGGCACGCAAGAACGGTGTCACGGTCGAAGTGAAAATCTACGAGGACGAGGGCCACGGGTTTGTCCGGAGAGAGAACGAGATAGACTCAATCAAAAGATCGGCGAAATTCCTAGAGACCCATGTTGGCTCGCGTCAAGGCCAATTCCGAGAATAATGCGAATGGTGAGATCCGAAAACTATTTTTCGAACAGACTCCGGCCAGTATACAGCGAAATCAGGTGTCGCGAGCCTATCGTTCATACCTTTCTTTCAGCATAGTTTGGTCATTCATCGCGGTGCTGCAAGTAGTTGGCAATTACCGATTGAATGTTGGCATTGCGTCGGTAGGCGGCATTGGAGGGTTCCTTGCCGGAGCAACCCTTGCTCGTGGTACGACACGGGGAATTGAAAGAAAAGGCGAAGATCATCCAAGCCGCGGCAGGCTCCTATTTGCGCTTGGAGCGGGATTGGTGATTATAGCGGTATTAGGGTACGTGATTGAGTCAGAAGCGATCCCGTTCAGTATACTGTCGCAGTCTATGTCTGCGTATACGGCCTTACCCGCGCTCTACCTTGGAGGGGCCTTGACATTCCGAAGGTGGGAGTTGAAGAACGGAAAAGAGATTCATTGGGAAGGAGCCTGGATAGGGACGTTCTACGCGATCCCCAAAGGCCTTACGATGCAGGAGCAATACATGTACCGATACGAGCAGCGAGAGCGACTACGAGCAAGAAACTCAGCAGGAGCGGCCGCTCCCAACGAACCGCCCTCGGAATAAGTTAGATCTATGTCCTCGAGCCCTTCGTTTCCTATGCTCAATCTGAAGCCCTACTACTCGCAATCGGGCAGAATCTTTTTGGAAATATAACCAAACATGGGATCATGAGCCGGCCGAAGGCGGTTTTTCCACCTATTTCGAGGCTAGTAATCGCCCAGAATAAGCCCAGATCGCCGATCTAGGAGGGGGGTCCCAGGCGGCTGGTTTCGCACGCTTGGAGGGCCGCCACGCGGCACCTACTGAAAAGCGCCAATCAGTCTGTTCTGCGCGACAAACCGATATTCTCGCCCGGAACGGTTTCAGAGGGCCGGACGACCCCTTCTAGGATTTGGAAATAAAGAAATTCTCGCGACGCAAAAGTGCTCTTTGCTCGGATACTCTTGTTCGAAACTGGTTCAGAACAAGCCCTCTTGGCCCGTGAATGATCTTCTAGAATGGACCTGAAGAGTCGGAATAGTCCACCGTAATCTTTCATCCTCATTGAAACGCTGTGTTCAAAACCGTTGACTTATCTCTCAACTCCCATCCATATATCGCGCGATGCCTCTACTGAAGCATTCGTCAAGGCATCTCGCAGACAAGGCTCAACCTTGTTTCGCGAACCATGTCCAGAATTATCCTCTTGGAGGTGAATAGCCTCGAAGAAGATAGTGGTCGTCCTCTTGATCGCGGCCGCAGTCCTCCTACCAACGGTAGCAATCCTCCACGCGACTCAAACTCCCACCAATTCTACCGCCGACGATGACAGTGATCATCATGATCAGAACCATCACGAACAAGACCATGACGATAATGAGACCTCCGATGATAATTCAGTGACTCACGCGAACCTCGACGACGCCAACGAGAACGAGACCGACGTAGACACAGACTAGGCCCAGCCGCGCATTTTCCAGCCTGGCTGGCAACCCTCCCCCGTTTTCTAGGGACGTTTCATGAGACTCGTCTAGTAGACTACGAACATGCTAGCCCGTTGTTATCTTGAGTGCTAGGTGGAGTTTAGCTTGGCCACGTATTTCGTGTGGCAGCTCTTGCAGACTATCGCGTATTTCTCCGGGGTCTTGAAGTCTGCCAATCCGTCACGGTAGGCCGGATTTGCCTTGAATGGAGCCATGTACTTCGGGCCACGGCATTGGAGACAGTAGCGCCGTATGGGTCTATTGTCGAGAGCCAGCCGTTGCATCTCCTCCTCGGAGACGAGTATCTGCTCGGTCTTGGCAAGCTTCAGCGTCCATCAGCTATAGTCTCATGACAATCCTTGATCTAATAACCACTCTTTCAGTGTCCAAACGTACCTATGGCTTGGGTTTTGACATTCCGTCTATGTCGGTACCGAATTAGAGCGTAGGCCAAGACTAAGGCCGCTACAGTCGCCACGCCGACCCTGAACGCGATTAGACTAGGGTCGATAGTGTTCGACCGGGGCGTGGCTGGCAGATCATACGTGTATATCGTGTCTGGTGTAGTATAGTAGAGCTTGTTGTTGGGTCCATGCTCGACCGCGATGATCCCGCCAGACTGATGGTCGATCTGACTCATCCCCACGAATCCGCCGCTCGCGTTGAGCTGGAGCTCGACTAGGTTGCCAGTGTTGTATTCGCCGAAGACATACGTGTCGGGCGCAACAGTGGCAATGCCCGTCGGTGTGACCACCGGATTCAAGTCCACAACCGGATCGATAAACTGGGAATTGTGGCACACGCCGACACACGTCGGCCACCCATAATTACCACCCTTGACGATGATCAGAACCTTATCATCACTATTCAGCCCAGCCATCGTCGCAACGAGACGGCTGCGCGACAGGTCAAAGTCAAAGCCGAAACCATTCCGTATGCCCAAGGCATAATCCAGACTCCCAGCAAAAGGATTGTCACTCGGCACAGATCCATCACTGTTCATCCGTAACATCTTGCCAGTCATTGACGATTTGTTCTGGGCTTGCTGATCTTGGTGGAACTCGCCCACTACAGCGTAGAGCTTACCATCAGGCCCGAACTTAATGTACCCACCGTTATGGTAGATCGTGTTCGGTGCGGAGCTGACAACGTCAAAGAGATCAAGAGCACCGGTGCCAGTGTTGCCAGCGGCCGTGTATCGGACGATGTGTCCGTGCGTGTATAATCCAACGTCACGATACGTGTAATAGACGTAAACGTACTGGTTTGTCGCAAAGGCCGGGTCGAGTGTTATGCCTAGGAGCCCGGCCTCGACATCATGGAAGAGATTCGGGACCGTGGCGAAAGGTGTCGCTAGCAGCGTGCCGTTGGATTCGATGATTCGAATGCTGCCCGTGTCTTTCTCCGTAAAGAAAATTCTGCCATCAGGCGCGAAAGAGAGCGATACCGGAAAATTGACGCCGGCTAGGAAAGTACTAACAGGAGACGATGCATGGGCTTGGAGAAACATCCAGGGTCCTAGGGAGAGAGTGATGATCCAGACGGTTTTCACGTACAACGTTAGAGATCGAACAGGAGGCAGCGACTAGAGCAACCGTCGATCTCTTTCCAGACCGGACCCAGAAAAAGAGTTGCCGCTCAATCCGTTATATACGATCATGCAAGGGGTTCTTCGAGAGGATTGGGATGACTCGTCCCGATTGGCAGAAGAAACGGAAGAAAATGTCCGGCAGAGAAGGCCCGAAGAAAGGCAAGGTACGCTAGACAATCGGCTCCCAAATCGTAAAATAACCGGAAAGTAACCCGATTGGGACAGTAGTATGGGTCACGAAATTGCCCCTTGGGCCATGAGGAATCGCCCAGGACCAGAGTAGGTCTGGAAAGGGGAAGCGCTAGTCGACAGCCGAAAGACGAGAACTATGTTTACAGACCCAAGAGACGGCCGCTTCCAAGCTCTCATGTTACAGCTCTCGCGAACCTTTCCACGGATCGAGCCCTCGCCTTTGCAGCCTCGGCTTCCCGGTTCTTAGCCGATACCTCAGTTTCGAGCGAACCCAAGAGCTTGGTTGAAGCTCGAGCTACCTCATCGATCGCAACCTGAAAGGACCGCTCGTTTATCTTCGACGGCTTGTTGAAGCCGCTGATCTTCCGGACGAACTGTAGCGAAGCGGCCCGAATCTCATCCTCAGTAGCTGGCGGGTCAAAGTTGAAGAGTATTCGGATGTTTCTGCACACTCTCGAAACGCCAAGAGGCCTCTCAGGCGTCAGACTTTATTCTCTTTCCTCAGAGCTTCACCCTCTCGTCACGGTGACCCAGGGACAGAGCCTCCTTGGACAGCGTGCAGTGATCCTTAGCCTGAGCGCAAGAGAACACTACCTTTCATGACTAGAATCAGTTGTATACATTGTACTCTTATCTATCCTCGACCCTATCTTACGCTGCCGTCTCGTGCTATTGTTTCGTTGGGACGGCCTACAACACGCCAAGGGGTGAACAGCCAGAACAGAGGCATGAGCCGAACTCCTCACGTATGGGAGGACAGCAAACTGTCCCCTTAAAACGGGTATTCAGGGGCCCTCGCTGACGGAGGCGTGACAAACGCGTACAACTTTAAGGGTTCACGCCCAGATACGTCACTGGGGGCCGTCTCTTTTTTCAGACGTAAGCCGCGCTAGCATATCGAAGGATATACTTCGAATATATCGCAGTTCGAAAATATCGGTTTTCGAAATTCTCCATCTGCGGAACAACGATTATCTTTCGAGCCGGCAGCCCTCATCTTCTATGAAAATTTTCGCAGAATCAACAAGACACACAACCACAATTCTCCTATCGATCCTCATGCTGACAAGCAGCCTACTAGTGGCAAGCACAGCACTTCACCCCGCTAATGCAGTCAGTCCCAACACACCAACATTCACCAACTACGAACTCGCCGGCAACCCGTTCGCAACAGGGTTCAGCGTCGGAACAACCTGCCCCAACAATGCCGGAAACTGCCAGAACACCGAAGGCGAACCGGCGATACGAGCCGACCCGACAGGCAACTTCTACGGATCCTCAGAGAACGTCTTCTGCGTAATCGGCGGATTATGCGGCGGAACCTTTGCGTGGAAGTCCACAGATGGCGGTAATCACTTTACTACGCTCCCACTACCGGACAGTGTCTCTTCTGGTAGCGTTGGATTCTCACCAGCGGGCGGCGACACTGACATTGCAGTCGCACCACAGACAAACACCAACGGGTTCTACAACATCTACGTGGCTAGTCTAGCAACAACACCGCCACTCGCCAATGTCTACGTTAGCACAAGCCACGATGGTGGCAGCTCTTTCGTCCTCAACCCCACCGGAGCCTCGATACCCGTAGACGATCGGGAGTGGATCGCCGCGGATGGGGCGAACAAGGTCTGCGTCTCCTACCATGCATACGCGACCACCAACAACATCTTCGTCGACTGTAGCTACGATGGAGGGAACACGTTCGCCCAGGTGACGAATGCTTTCGACGCGAACCATCCCTGGCACGCGCTATACGAGAACGAGATCGGAAACCTCGCCATCGACCCGAACAATCACCTGATCTACCAGGTCTTCAGTAGCATCGCAAACGCTGGCGAGGTCACATGCCTCAACTGCTTCACACACGCTGTCTGGATCGCCGTCTCGATCGACGGCGGCCTAAGCTTCACAGACTATCCAGTCTACATCAACCCGGACGTGACAGTCAGCTACGGACACCAGTTCGTAAACGTCAGCGTCGACCAAGCCGGCAACGTATACGTCGTCTACACGGACGATCATAACATGTTCTACAGCTTCAGCACCACCTTCGGCCAACAATGGTCGGGACCCTACCGGATCAACAAGACACCCTCCGACACGGCCATAATGCCATGGAGCAGTGCCGGCAGCAACGGCGCCCTAGACGTCGTCTGGTATGGCACCAGCTACTACGACGGAGTCAACACACCGGACAACTATCCGATGACCGCGTCGTGGCAGGTCTACTTCGCACAGAACCTCAAAGCCACAACCCCGGGAAGCAGTTGGACACAGAACGCCGCCTCGGGAACAATCCACTATGGAGGAGTATGCGAAGCAGGAGTAACATGCACCGGCAACCGAGATCTGCTGGATGATTTCGGAATTGCCACCAGCCCAACCACTGGACTAGCTGCAATAATCTACACGAACGATCAGTACCTTAACACCGCGCTAGAACCGGCCACGACCCGGAGGAGTGGCAGCGGAGTCTGTACACAATCCACAAGCAACAGCGTCGACTGCACCCACACAGACATCGCAGTACAGACAGGCGGGTCAACAGTACTCTTGAAGACACACAAAGTCAAGGCAAGCGTAGACTTCGAACAGCTAAACCAGGCCCCCAGCCTCACCATCCAAATCTCCAACACCGGAGACCAAGCAGTCACATCAATCTCAGCCCAGCTTTCCGGACAACCGCTAACTCTCTCATGGAGCCCAGCACTGCCACTCCAACCCGGACAGACAACAACGACCACCACGACTAGCACACCACTCGGACTAGTCCTAACTGTCGGAGGAGTCTACACGGTAACAATAACCGCCACCACCCTAGCCGACGGGACCACTGATACTCAGACAATCAACGCAATCTATACTCTAGACGCGGGAATAGGGCTCTAGAAGCCCGATTCCCAATCCCTTTTTTCATCCGTCGAATACCAGGCCTGCCCGGCCTATCTGACTATCCTAGATGCTGCATACGTTTATCACAAGGCCGCACACGCCCCTCTCAATAGAGCGATCAGGAATGTCATCACAGCAGATACCAGTCATAATTCTGAAAGAAGGAACCAGCCGGTCAAGAGGAAGGGACGCTCAGAGGAGCAACATCACAGCCGCCAAGATCCTTGCTGAGACCGTCCGCTCAACCCTCGGACCACGAGGAATGGACAAGATGATGGTCGGAACCATCGGCGACATCGTCATCACAAACGACGGCGCGACAATAATGAAGGAGATGGATGTCCAGAACCCCGCAGCCAAGATGCTCGTCGAAGTCTCGAAGACCCAGGACAGCGAGGTCGGAGACGGAACCACGACCGCGGTAGTGCTCGCTGGCGAGCTATTGTCAGGAGCAGAGACATTACTCGACAAGGACGTTCATCCCAACATCATCATCGACGGTTACAGAAACGCCGCGGAAAAAGCGCAAGAAATCTTGGACGAGATAGCAGTCACGATAAAACCAGAAGACACTGAACAGCTGAAGCGCGTCGCGCTCACGTCTCTCAACACGAAAGGAATCTTTGGATCACAGGAACACTTCGCAGACCTTGCCGTCAAGGCAGTCCTCCAAGTCATGGAGAAGAGCGACGACAAGATCACAGCTGACATCGATCTCGTCAAAGTCATGAAGAAACACGGAAAGAGCCTAGACGAGACAGAACTCATCAACGGAATAGTCATCGACAAAGAAGTAGCCCACAGCCAGATGCCGAAGAACATAGCAGACGCCAGAATAGCCCTGCTGAACGCCAAGCTTGAGATCGACAAGCCAGAGATGAGCGCCGAGATCAGAATCAACAAACCCGAGGAACTCGAACAATTCCTAGACGAGGAAGAGAGGATGCTCAAGGAGATGGCCGACGAGGTCGCGGCCACGGGAGCCAACGTGCTCTTTACAGAGAAAGGCGCAGACGACGAGGCACTAGCTGTCCTAGCCAAGAAAGGAATCCTCACGGTAAAGAACGTCAGTAGCAAAGACATGGAAAAGCTCGCCAAAGCAACTGGCGGAACCATCGCCGGAACATTGAAAGATCTACCAAAGACAGGGCTCGGCCAAGCCAAAAAGGTCGAAGAGGTAAAGATAGGAGACGACAAGCATGTCTACGTCCGAGAGGGAAAAAACCCCAAGGCGGTCACAATCATGATCCGAGGCGGCTCAGACCATGTCATTGACGAGGCAGAACGCGCCCTCCACGATGCCCTATGCGTCGTGCGGAACGCCGTCGAAGACGGCAAGGTCGTAGCTGGGGGAGGCGCACCCGAGGCAGAGCTCAGCAAGAGACTCAACACGCTCGCGACCAAGACAGAGGGCAGAGAACAGCTCGCAATCAAAGCCTTCGCAGAAGCCTTGGAGGCAATCCCCGTCACAATAGCCCAGAACGCTGGAATCGACCCGATAGACATCATGGTCGAACTCAGACAAAAACACAATACTCCAGCCAACAAATGGTATGGGGTAAACGTGTACGAGGGAAAGACGGCGGACATGTGGAAGATGAACGTGATCGAGCCTCTACGGGTGAAGAAGCAGGTCATCAAGTCCGCGGTAGAAGCGGTCACGATGCTGCTGCGAGTCGACGACGTCATCGCCAGCAAGTCACCCGGGCCAATGCCAAGCCCAGGCGGATCCGGAGGAATGCCCCCTGGAATGGGCGGTATGGGCGGCATGCCTCCAGGCATGATGGGCGGAATGTAGCCGCAGAGACTGAGGTGGTTCACCATTTCTCACATCTGCGAGCGTTGCGGAGAGACCTTCGAGAACAGCGAACTCAACACTGACGAGAAGCTAGTGCTCGACAATTCGGGACAGTGGAAGAGAGAGACGAGTTACAGATGCTACGATTGCGCGAAGAAAGCAGTCTTCGGCTGAGCCTCCAGCACGCTTAGTCCCCAAGTTCTATCCTATTGTCGCGCTGGCGGGTAGCTAACCGCGCGCACAGCTCGATACAAGATTCCATCAGTCTCATCATAATGAGCTGAACAGGCAGAGCAGAGGTGGAGGCTGTGCCTCTCTCTATACTTGACCGTCGAACTGTCGATCCTACACCTATGGCATCGCATGGTCTGCAGTAGGGCTTGTGCTACTCTATTACTGGCAGAGATGGGTGAAAAGAAAGAGTCTAACTAAAAAGCGCGGAGGTTATTTTCCTCTCGTCTTCTTCGTAGACTCGCTGGCGACCTCTTTCATCAGCCTGTTAGTGTTCTCGCTCGATCCGCCCAGGCGGAGTGTCTGCTCGTGCTGCTCCGACAGGCGCTTGGTCGACTCTATCAGGTCCGCACGCATTGTCTGCTGCGCATTCGCCGACAATAGTCCCATCGTCTTAGTCGCTTCCTTCCAGTGTCCTCCCGACAGTTGCTTGTAGTACTCCTCCAAGCCCTGATAGTAGCGGAATTCTGATAACAGATTGTTACGGATGCTGTTCTGATACTCCTCGTCGCTCTTAGCAGGCCGGATATTGACTGGAGAATTAATCGTTCTCTTAGCACCGTCCACAGCGTCACCGTATGTGATCTTGATGTTCAACGGGTCTCCCTTGAAACCCTCGGGGATAGTGATCTGTCCCCAGATCTTCGCGATGTTCTCCAGTGCGTTGATCACGACGGGTGGTCCAGGATAGTTGAGGATCCGGACATCCGAGGATCCAAAGTCTACTGTAATGTTCTGGCCCGAGACCTGGCTGACCGCGTTCTCTTGCATCAGGACGGGCAGCTTCGAAGCGTCTGTGATGTGGTAGAGTAGGCCGCCGGACGCGTCGGCGAGGGCTTTCAGAATATCCTCGCGATAGTCGTCGCCGATCCCGAACTCGATCATCTTAAACCCAGGGGGAACCTTCATCGTCGAGTACGGTTCGGGCTTTGTAACATCAGTCGGATGTCCGTCCGTGAGGAGGAGGATCCATCCTTGGCCGCCACTCTTTTCCGCGATGTCAAACGCAGCGGTTAGAGCGCTGAACAGTGCAGTCATCCCAGTAGCCTTTACCTGAGGCAGCACCTTGTCTAGGGCAGCGTCGGGATATGTGTGGACAGCGTCTGAGAAGGTGATGAACGAGATCTTGTTTCCGGACGGGATTCTGCTCCAGTACTCTTGGGCTCCCTTCTTTGCGAGATCGATTTTGGTGCCTGCCATCGAGTGGCTCGTGTCGAGAACGATAATGTGATGGAAGCCTTTGGCTTCGACCTGCTTCTCCGCTACAAGCGTGATCTTGAAGACGGCATCTACCTTAGAGTCGTAAGAGTATGGGTGGCTGATCTCGGTTCTTACCGATATCGTCATACTGTGACCCTCTCCATCTTGCCATTGTCTAGGATGAGAACGCCTGCGGACTTGTGGTGGTATCGGCTTGAGAAGACCGTGATCACTCTCCCGCCCATATCGTCTCGGAACCCGTCGACAACCTCGTGGCCGCGGATGATTCCCTTCAGGGCGTTGCCGTCGAGGAAGGCTGTCGTTGCTTCTGAGCCGAAGTAGAAGGCTCCCTCTCCGCGAGTGCTGGGGACGAATTCTTCTATCATCTCGCGAGGGTCGTTCCAGAGGAGCTGGAATGCGACCGGATCGTCGGGATTAAGGTCCGGCCAGGGAAGCCCAGCGATCTGGTCTACCGTTGTCAGGCCCTTGGCGATTCCACCGTGTAGGCAGAGGTAGTCGTTGACAACCACCGCGTACGGCATCTTCTGGAAGAATTCTTTGAACTTGTCATAGCTGCCCTCTCCCAGCTTCTTTGTAACCTCGTCCGTGAAGCCGTAGTAGGGATTGGTCAGGGGACTCTCATGGTTTCCTCGGAGCATGATCGTACGGTGCGGATCCTCTAGGAGGCTTGCGGCAACGGTTCCAAGGTTCTCGAGGCTCGTATCGCTCCGGTCGACGTAGTCGCCTAGGAAGACGATGAGGTCAGCGTCGTCCCAGAACTTGTCGATCACAGCTTCCGTTACATCCACCGCGCCATGTGTGTCTCCGACGAATATCACTCGATTCTCCTCCCTACGATCTAGTAAGGGTCCGGCGAGCTGTTCCTCGGCTTCACCGATCACCCGGAGCGCCTCCGAGGCGTCGATCATTCACTCACGAGCTTCACGATAGTGCCCGTCCCGAATTTCAGCACGGTATTCGGCCTAACCTCGACACTATCGCTCACTCGCTCAAACTCTTTACCATTATAGATGAAGCTACCGTTCGAGCTCCCCAGATCCTTCAAGACCATCTTGCTCCCGTCGAAGTGCAGCGAGGCATGCTTCCGCGACACCTCAGGGTCCGGAATCACTATCACATTCTCCGGGCTACGTCCGATAGAGACTGTGGGAAAGTCGTCGAACTCGATAGCGACCTTCGTCTTGATGAGAGAGGCCGCGGGCGTGTTCACGAAGACCATGTAGTAGCGTTGACTAGAGGGATGCTGGCTTGATGGCATCGTGGTCTCCCCGAACGAACTGAAAGAATCCTTTCGACCAGACAGGTCCTCGTGGCTGGGCGTTGGCTCAGGTCCGGTCACAACGAACGAAGGCTTCGGCCCTAGATCATCCGAGGGCTTCGATTCAAAATCGTCCGTGCTGGCACTGCTTGCGGGCTGGAACGGTTCAGGCTCTGGATTTGCCGGTTCGAGTCTCTCTGGCCCAAGAGTCTCATCGTCCTCGTCCGACTTCTTACCCTTCTTGCCCTTCTTGCCTTTCGCTTTCTTGCTGCTGTCGTCTTCGAAGGTTGAAGAGTTGTCGGATGATCCCGAGCCGAGCAGATCCTCGATCGCGATACCCTTGGTCGTAACGTTGGCTCCAGGCCTCTTGTCACCACAACCGTCGCAGAACTTGCGAAAGTCCTCGTTGTCTGCCCCGCAGGAGGGACACTTCCAGTTGTTGCCCGTGCTCTCTGTCTTGGGCTCAGCGAGACTCTCGCTCGTCGGCTCAATCTCATCATCAGATGAGTGCTTGGAATGACGCAGTTTCATTGACGAAACCGGTCCATACATGTATCACACGGGTTAAACTCTGACAGTACCACTGGTCTGAGACGCGGGAGACATTCCGGATTTGCATAAGACGTGATCCATCACGTCGAGAGACTCGAAGAACCTCGCCCGAAATATTGTTCCGCATGCTTAATGGTGGATTTAGTGGGAGGAAAACAGCCCCAGACCTCCGTCTCAGCTAAGCCCCACCACAATCTCCCAGTGACCCCGGGCTTCTTCGCCCCAGCGCTCGTAACAGTCATCTCACTTCCGCTAGGCTTTCTATTCGCTCTTGGAATCCAGGGGACCCCGCTCTCTTTCGTGATCAGCATCACCGGGTTCGGGCTGCTAACGGCTCTTGATCTCAAGACGGGTCTCTTGAGGGCAGGACTCGGATCCGCTGTCACTTTTCTGACCTTGTCGTATATCCTTCAAAACTCTTCTCTGCTGCCCGGGATCGCTCCGTCTACAGGCTTCTCGTCCCTTCTCGTCGCTATTCCTCCAGCAGTCGGGGTCTTCTTCTCCACCATCCTCTTCTCACGCCGGCAGCGCTACAGGATTCTGAAACAGAATGTCTTAGCGACGCTCTCGATGGGAATCGGGCTCATAATCGGCGCATCAACCGCCCAGGAGGCGGGTCTGATAGGCGCGAACCTCGTATCCTCATCACTCTTCATCCTGCTAGGCCTCGGAGGAAATTGTGTCCAGATGATGCTTCTATTCTTTCTAGATAAATTCTGGCAGACCAAGAGGCAATCGATGGCTGTTCTGCCCACGGCCTTCTTCTCGTACAACGCGATAGTAGGCTACGAATACTTCACATCTCAGACCTCGACCCTCGCATACCTCTTCTTCTCATCACTCGGGTTTCTCCCGCTTCTGATCATCGCGGGGATAGGCTCTTCCAGCATCGCCGTCAAGATGCTGAAAGCGCCCGCCAGGCCAACCGCCGGACCCTCTAGAACATCCCCGGTATCGACACCCGCAGCCCCTCCGAAGATATTCCTCGCAGGTGACCATTCTGTCAGACAGGGACAGACCGAGTTAGTCAAGATCACTACAGAGGGAGATGGTGGACTCAGAGACATGGCTAGCATCAGCGCGGTGGTGCAAACACCCAACGGAAGGCGGGAACCTCTGAGGCTGTCGCATGTCTCCACCGGAAGATACAACGCGTCATACCAGGCAACGAAACCGGGAAACTACAACCTCCACGTGAGCGTCACAAGCAAGACGCGTCACAGCTCGAAGGATTCATTCTCCTTCACAGTACAAGCCCCCCCACCTCCTCCACCCCGTCCACAGCCCGTGATTACTCATCCACACCCGGCACCTCCACCCGTTCCCGCCCAGCGTCTCCAGCCTCTCCCACCACTCCCCCGGCCCCCGCCGCCATCGCCTGTGGCGAAGCCGCCTTCGATTACATACACTCGACAGGGGGTCCCGGCTCTCACCCTCAACACCTGGGACCCGAAGGTCTGGGTCGGCCAGGACGTGCATGGCTATCGAGTTGTAGACCATATCGCAACGGGAGCCAGTGGCTACGTTCTCCGCGCAACGTTCGGTCAGGCCGGGACGGAGGTCGCGCTGAAGATACCCATCCTAAAGACGACCCGGCCGAAATCCGTGAACGAACCCACAGCGGGAACGATGACTCTCAACGAGACCATGTCCGAGGCAACGCGACTCCTGGAACTATCCGGCCAGTCAAAGTATGTAGTCCAGATCAGAGGGATACTGGTTGACCGGTTGAACGTGCAGGAGATCATGAAGGGCGATACCGCCCTCTATTATCGCAGCCCCCCGGCCATAGTCATGGAGTTCATGAACGGAGGCACGGCGAAGAAGCTCATCGAGGACCCGGAGTATGAGCCGCTCTACTACTCCGAGAAGTGGGGAGGACTCGTCATCCTAGTTGGCCAGATGATAGCTATGGCACTGGACATGATCCACAAGGCAGGCTTCGTACACCTTGACGTCAAACCACAGAACATACTGTTCAACACGAAACCACCCTCAACAGGTCAGGAGATGCTAGACCGGATCGTCTCCGGATCACTCCTACCCAAGCTGGCCGATCTGGGTTCAGCCGTCAAAAAGGGCGGGAAGGTCGTCCAGTTCACCTCAGAGTACGCGCCCGGCGAACAAGTTCTTGGAGACCCTGCCGAGTCGAGCATGGACGTCTACGCGCTAGGAGCCGCGTTATACACCATGCTAACCCGGACACCTGTTCACTCACCGAAGCTGATCGAGGCAATGAACAACATCACCACGAGCTCCGACTTGAGCAGGGCGGAGAAGGATCTTGAGTCCGTCTGGGACTCATTCAAACCTGACTTCGGACGTATAGACTCCAAATTCTCCGCCGCCGTTTCAGATCTGAAGGAGATGTTAGCGAGAGACCCTGAGGATAGACCTGAGGCTGGCTCGATAGCAAGTTCGCTCCAGAAGCTTGTAGACAAACGCGGGCTACTCTCGTAAAAGATTGTGTGAGCAGCAGACTCGGCGGCGCCAAGCTCCGATCCTAATGGTATCATGGAAAGTGCTTAATATGACGTATGTTATGCCCGACGATCGATATAACATATGTCATATGCGCACCCCGAAGTATTAGTCAGCACCCAATGGGTACACGAACACCTCAACGACCCCAAGACTAGAATCGTGGAAGTAGACTATGACCCTACAGCAAACTATCAGCTCGGACACATCCCCGGCGCGGTGCTCTTCGACTGGCGCAAAGACCTCAACCATCCCCTCCAACGCGACATACCTACGAAGGAGCAGATAGAGGAGCTATTCAGCCGGCATGGAATCTCGAACGACACTAAGATAGTCCTCTACGGCGACTTCAACAACTGGTTCGCAGCATACGCATTCTGGGACCTCCAATACTACGGCGTCAAGAACACGGTCCTCATGAACGGGGGACGCAAGAAATGGATCGACGAAGACAAGCCGCTCACAAAGGACACCCCACAATACGCCCCAACCACGTTCAAATCCTCCAACCCTGATGAGAGCATCCGGATCTATCTACGCCAGGCTCTCGACCTCTACAGCAAGCCCGGCATCAAGCTAGTCGATGTACGCAGCCCCAAAGAATACACTGGTGAAATCTTGGCTCCGCCTGAATATCCGACAGAGCACGCACAGCGCGGCGGACACATTCCCGGAGCAGTCAACATACCCTGGAGCCAGGCGGTCAACGCAGACGGGGTCTTCAAACCCTACGATGAGATCAAGAGACTCTACGAAGCCCAAGGAGTCACCGCTGACAAGGACATCATAGCCTACTGCAGAATCGGAGAACGATCCAGCTTCACATGGTTCGTCCTCAAGTACCTGCTAGGATACCCAAAGGTTCGCAACTACGACGGCTCCTGGACGGAATGGGGCAATCTCGTCCGAAACCCCATCGAGAAACCCGCACCAGCGACACCACAGACCATTCCAGCGTAACACTCCAGGTCCCCCAGAATCTTCCGCCGCATTTTCTCGGCGGACTTTTTCTTACTGGACTCTCTTCACGATAAAATGGAACAGCTCGCTCTCCTTCCTCCAGTCGACGAGGCTCTGTCCCGTTCTTTCTGTCCAGGCAATCATCTCAACATAGGCAGTTGGATCATCCGAGACGAGGTGGATCGCCTCTCCGATACGCATTGTGGCCATTTGCTCGTTGAGCCGGACAAGGACGGCTGAGCATTCTGTTCCGATCTCGTACATTTCGCGATCGGGAAAAGCTTTGAAACAGCGCACATGAAGCTGGGCGATCCTCTCTGTCAGTGGAGCCTTGGCGTCCTTGGCCTTCGACAGTAAGGTCTTCTCTGTAGACAACTGCTTGGGCTTTATCCATGCGATCCAGCCTTTTTCGTAAGGCGAATCGTTGATTATTCTCGGTCGATCGATGAGTCCCTGATTGGTCTGAACTAGTTCGCCGGAGATTGGTGAAGGGACTGGGCCCACGAACCTTTCGCTCTCCAGAGTTCCCAGACTCCGGCCTCTTGCTATCGTAGTACCTGGTGGTTTCAGCTTGGCCCTGACGAGCCGGCCTGCTAATGCAGAGAGAAGGCTTGTCACACCAATCGTAACGTAATTATCGCTGCTGATTCTCAGCCACGTGTTATTCTCTACGTCATAAAGAAGTTCGTCAGGGAACACACAATGATCTATTTCCACCGAGTTATCTCCATCAGCAGCTCTACTATGCGCGCCGACTTTCTCCCAAAGACAATTGAATGGTCAGTATTAGTTCTTGGATCTGTTCCGGGAAACATATAATAGAGAATCCGGGCACTCGACCGTTCTCTTCAAGAAGATAGGTAGAACCGTTGCCCCGATTCAAGAGCTCAGCGGACATTCTCAAAATCGTTTCCAACAAGGATCAAATCCGCAATATCGGCATCATCGCACACGTAGACCATGGCAAGACGACGATGACTGACAGCTTGCTCGCAGGGGCTGGATTGCTGTCCCCGTCACTCGCGGGGACCGCGCTCGCTATGGACTTCATGGAAGAGGAACAGAAGCGTCAGATGACGATCAAGGCTGCAAATGTCAGCCTCTCGGGAAAGGTAACCCGATCGCTCCGAGCGATCGACGGGGCTGTAGTAGTCGTTGACTCTGTCGAGGAGGTCATGGTCCAGACCGAGACCGTGACTCGCCAGGCACTCGAGGAACGGGTCCGGCCGGTTCTCTACATCAACAAGATTGATCGTCTGATCAAGGAGTTGAAACTGAGCCCCGAACAGATCCAGGAGAGAATCGCGCGGATCATCAAAGACTTCAACGGACTTCTTGACCTCTACGCGGAGCCCGAATTCAAGGAGAAGTGGAAAGTCAGCTTCGCCAGCAACACAGTCGCAATGGGTAGCGCGAAAGACCGGTGGGGATTCAACTTCGAAGTTGCTCGGAAGAAGGGGATCAAGTTCACCGATGTTGTAGACGCGTATCTCAACAACAAGGTTGAGGACTTGAAGACCAACGCACCGATCCACGAAGCAATCCTCGGGATGGCCATAGAGGTAATGCCTCCGCCCCACGTGGCTCAGGTCTACAGGATCCCCAAGATATGGCATGGCGACCCGACAAGCGAGTTCGGCCAAGCCATGATCAAATGCGACGACAAGGGCCCAGTGCTAATGTCGGTCGTCAATATCGTGGTGGACCCACAAGCCGGCGTCGTCGCCACTGGACGATTGTTCTCAGGCACCGTCACCGACGGGGAGCCTGTTTACCTGATCAACTCCCACGCCCAAGGACGAGTCCAGCAGGTGGCCATCTACATGGGTCCACAGCGAGAAATCGTTGGGAAGCTCAGCGCGGGAAACATCCCAGCACTACTCGGTCTCGAAAACGTGAAGGCAGGAGAGACGATCGCTTCGGTCAAGCAGGTCATACCTTTCGAAGCAGTCCACTACGTCACCGAGCCAGTCGTGACGATAGCTGTCGAGCCCAAGTTCAACAGAGACCTACCGAAGCTCGTCGACACTCTCAGGAAATTGTCACTGGAGGACCCTAACCTCGTCACGAGCATCAACGAGGAGACGGGGGAGTATCTCATCTCGGGCATGGGAACACTCCATCTGGAGATCGCAAATACACTCATCACAAAGACCGGTCTGGAGATCGTCACCTCTAAGCCGATCGTAATCTACCGTGAAGCAATCCGCAGAGAGGCAGGCCCGATCGAGGGTAAATCGCCCAACCGGCACAACAAGATCTACCTCGAAGTCGAGCCTCTCGAGGAGCAGGTCATGGAGCTGATCAAGGCGGGCAAGATCAGCGAGTACATGGACAAGGCAGACATGGCCAAGCAGCTGCGGGCGGTTGGCTGGGAGCCGGAGGAGGCGAGGGGAGTCTGGAGCATAGACGAACCGTACAACATGATACTCGACGTGACAAAAGGGGCGCAGTACATGCAAGAGGTCCGAGACATGATCCTCGCCGGATATCGGTGGGGCTTGAAGGAGGGGCCGATCGCATACGAGCAGATCAGAGGATTGAAGGTCAAGATTACCGATGTCGCGCTGCACGAGGACCCCGTTCACCGCGGTCCCGCCCAGATAATGCCCATGACACGCAGAGCCATGTTCACAGGATTCCTCGAAGCCCAGCCAACTCTACTGGAGCCCGTCCAGAAGATCACTACACGCGTTCCCAACGACTTCCTAGGTGCGGTCACGAGCGTGATCACTCAGAAACGAGGCAAGATAGTCGCAGTGGACCAGAAAGGAAACCTTGTCTCAGTCGTAGGCGATATTCCAACGGCAGAGAGCTTCGACTTGTCAGAAGTGATGAGGAGCCAGACACAAGGCCGGGCCTTCTGGGGATT
>WNGR01002051.1_pt1 | contig 22192 bp, 26 predicted proteins | sample 5407581 | NCBI WGS metagenome assembly WNGR01 (sample SAMN13153383, study PRJNA577476) | soil metagenome | isolation source: 80 cm soil or saprolite under Garry oak tree replicate 2 | place: USA:California | collected 2016-06-15
TACGCAACTCAGCACATGAGTTAATTACGGGTCCCCAGCTGGTAGATATTTCCAAAAATTCTTTATTTGTTGCGATGCGGGGTAGGTTCATCGTATCGAGAGATCCGACCTCTCTTAGCTTAGCGCATTATCGCTGGCGTGATTACGGGGACGCAATTGATGCGTTCTGTAAATCTTTGTAAGAGAAATCCTCCGCCTCCTTCGTATCGGTCCTTAAAAGCGATACAATGTTTTGAGTAAAGAACGGGGTTACTGGGCAGAGCAATAATGTAATAATCATTGAGGGGAGGACAGCGGCGGCGATGAAGGGTTCTGCTTAAAGAAGCGTTTTCGTTTCTCCTCGTATGACAACGTCTCCTTGTCTCCGCGTAGGGATTGACCGGCATAGTCGAATGTTCCCACTGCTGCTCCGATGACGGCGCAGGAAGCTACAGCAATGGGAAGGGAACGAGCTACGGTGCGGATAACTTGAGAAAGGCGTCGAAAGGCGGCATGACAACACGCACCTCTAATACCAGCCAAGAAACCAGCGGCGCAGCCACCTGCTACCCCGTTCAATGCGTCCTGCTTTTCTCGTTGGTTTGCAACGATGGACTCGGTGGCAGCGAACGTTGCACCCATCGCAGCTGTGAACGAGTAAGAGAAAGGTGTTATTCAAGACGAAACGTTTGAGGCCGACCGAAGAAACCAATAGTCCCTCCCGTCCTGGAGAGGAATCCGGTTGCGCCTTTGGAGTGGGACCCCAACGCATTCTGCACGCTGCTGACGAAGGCGCCAACCAAGGCGGCCTGCATTCCGACAGTTGCGGCATACTGCAGCGTCGGCCTTGTTTCAAAGCTAGGGGTATCCGCTGGTTGGTCTGGAAGGTTTGTGGTAGACATGACGAACAGCGAAGATGGGCAGTTGGTGGCGAGGGAGTGGCGGCCCACGCCTCCGGTCAACGTTGACATTTTGGGACAGATTGTCTCCGGCCCACGATCCTGTGTTTAGTTATGGACAACGACCGTGAACAGTTGCCTTGGTACAGGGATAGCCAACTAGTAGAACCTCCTTTCCAACTGGTGAAATGTTTCAAGGTTCGCAGAGCATACTGTACTTCACCCGCCACTGTCTTGCGACGTACTCGTTTGATCTTAGAACCTTCGTGGCCCGCCCTATCGCTTCGTATCTCTATTCCCGTGGAACCTCGGCTCTTTGCAGTCTCTCGGGGAGTTATACTCCGATCACTTATCCAACGAATGGCCTAGATTCGTACAAACGTATGCCGGACTGACGGTCATCGGTAACGCTGAGGAGTTATACCTAGTGCCGTCGGTCTCCTCAAGCGGCAAACAAAAGAAACAGATTCGTCTCGATACAGTGAGTCCTTCCCGCTTCAGTTTGTACTTAGTTGTAGCACTCAGCAATCATTGGTAGGAGGCTGGCCCTATCACGGCTGTGGCTTGGGCTCTTAATGGAGACTCCCCTCTGGACCCTTTGCTCGTCATCGCGCTATCGAGCATACTTTGTGTGTATAGTGTCAGGCGTGGCGAGCCCACCAGCTTTATACGTGGTCATGGGGGGGTATGCATCGTCGTCTAATCTGTATGTTCTTTAAGTGACCCATGACTCGGGCACAGTCGATCACCTCCATCGCTGTTCACCCCCGAGTGCCCTTCTATGTCTGCACCACTTCTTCAGATCAGACGGCGAGAATTTACGATCTCGATAGGCTTCCTGATGGCGAGTATGCGAACCCTTTTGCGAATCCTTTTTGGAATCCAGGAACCGGTCCGAGCAAAGGCGGCGCACCTCATGGCCTACGGCCGTCGGAGAAGACAGAGTGGGGAAAGGGTCAGTGCACCACTGTCCTCGTGGGGGGCAGGAGCGGGGGGCATTTCGCGGCCGTGACCTGTGCGGCGTTTCATCCGACATTCCCCTTGATTGCAACTGGTGGGGTAGGGTCTCGATGGTCGTCGTTATCCGAGCTGAGATACAATTGTACCGCGAATTTCGCAGATGGACCGAGTGGTCAAAATCTGGCGCGTACACGGATTCAAGGGAGTACTTAATCGGGAGGACAAGCCATTGTACAGCAGCACGCTCGTCCATCGGTCTTCGGTCGCATCTGTAGTTTGGTATCTCAGTTCTTTTTGGCGGTGTAACTTATTTTCTCATGCCGTTGTCAGGCTAGCCGAAGACACGCTCTTCACACATTGCACCTCTACAGCGTTTTCTAGTCACCAGGTGGTACCGCCAACGGAACAGTCGATAGAGGGTGAAGACGGAAACCCCGAGCTGGAGTGGTTCGGGTCCCCTGGCAGGATCGTCATCTTACGATGGTTGGGGCTCAATAGGTTTTTTCCGCCAGGGGAGACAAGACACCAGGATGTTCAAAGGGGATGTGTAGCCGTGAGTTGTGCGCATTGGTCCTAGTAGTGGCTGATGAAAGTTGAACCCATCTGCGTCGCAAGGATTACCAAGAGAGCTGTGCGTGCGGTGTTGTCCCTAAGTGCTACCCTTCTGATACAGTTGGCATCATTTCTTTTAGCCTCATTCACGGTGATAGCATCCATCCCCCTCCCATATTACCCACATACACCGCATCTTCGCGTATTTGGGGATGTCTATCATGATCATGTCATCCTTATCACGCATGGGAGGAGCATCCGCCTGCTCAATGCTTCGCGTGTACCCCATCTCGAGGCAACTCAATTTCCCACTGACGACGAACAATTTCCCACCGCCTTCGTGGCTCAAACGAGGCTCCGTGCCGAGGAGACTACGGATGCTAAATGGCTCAGAGAGAATGAATGGGTAGGTAGCTTAGGCTGGACTATCGATCTTGATCCCAAATTCGCCGGCGGGGAGTCCATTCAAGCGGTCGACATGGGGCTGAACGGGGGGATGATTGTAGCTGTTGGAAGTAACGGAAGTATGTGGGTCTGGATGAAAAGCATGTAGTAACGTCTCAGCCCTACGACCGGTTTCGACATTGTTTCGGATACCTGGGACGGATTCCCATTTCACGAGCAACGAGTACAAAATGGCATGTACTGCGCAAAGACAGGAGGTATATATACCAGTTGGTGGTAAGAACACGTGCAAGTTCCGGCAAGTTATCGCACTCTCGTTGGGTATGGTCGCGCGTGTTTCCGAGGCCATCGCGAGTCCTATTTCTTTGGAAGTACACGTATGCGTTGCCGACACAGACAAAACTAATACGAGCGTTGACCACAACAAAGACAATCCTACAGACTTACAGTGTCAACATTTAATCGTCGTCGTCGTTCACGATGAAGAAAATAATATTTAAAAAAGTCCATTTGAGTGCGTCTTGGGGTACATAACCCTATGTAACACTCACTATCCTGCATTCGCACTCCGCTGCCGCTGAAGAAATGAATTATGCCTTTACATGTCTGCAATGAGAGCAGTCAGACGTTGAAAATCGTCATACGAGGCTTGATCATGAGTGGTCTCATGCCAAGCAATTAACGGTCTCGGATCCTGTCCATCGTTGTCTTCTTTGATACCATAGCGCCAATGAGGGCCAATAACGGCGATTCAGTACACCTTTGAAATCGCAGTTCCGAGCGCAGTTCTGCTGAAGGCGGCGACTGTCAGACGCTTCATCGGCCCTTCCAGCGAGGGGATACCATCTTGCCAGTCCTGGCTATTCTTGATCTCGACAATGAGAACGGTGCGTGTTTGCAGAGGGTCTGGCTGAAGGAGAAGTCTGACCCCGAAATCAGGAACGTGGTTTTGTTCATCCCCATGAATGAAGTGCTGAGGTGCAACGGAATAGTTTTGGGTACAAGGGAATAAGGTCTCCAGTATTCGGGCCCATGGCGCGTACCATCGGTGTTCGATCGGCGGAGGGTTGCTTGTCAAGTGCTCCAGAAAAGCACGAGTCACATGGTCGAACATTGTTGACCAAAGCGGTGCGCGTATGTGTCTAAGGAAATAGATAGGGATGTGTTTTTTTCCCCTAGAGAGTCCCTCAGTACGCGGAAGAGGACGAACCTAGGGGATGCGACTAAGCTATTAGTACTATTCTTTATGGATTCCTATATGTAAATACGAGTCAAGGTGGTCAAACACAGCACGGAACGACGTTGTCTGAGGTTGCGATTTGGGTTACGCCTATTTCCCCGTTCTCAACGCATTCTCGTATCCAGTGGTACCGGACGTCAAAGTACTTCATGCTATCATGGAAAACCTGGTCGTCGCTAAGAATCACAACGGCCGAGTTGTCGCAGAGGAGTTTTGAAGCGCCGTTCAGCTTGTGACCCAGCTCGGTTAGCAGGCTTCGAATCCAGATCATTTCCCTGCTGGCTTCGGACACAGCGGTGTATTCGGCTGTGCAAGTGAATGTGGCAACCGTCTTCTGTTTCTTTGATGACCAAGAGACCATTCCGCTGCCGAGCGAGAAACAGTACTGGTTGCCAGAAGACTTCCGCTGGTTTCTGTGTGATGTGGAGAAGGAAACGGGGTCATATTGGCACAGATGAACCAACCATCTGTAGTGCCGGAAGAGAGGGATGAGAGGAGGGAGCTGGCAGGATGCTTATATGAAGAGACGGAAGAGACGGAAGCGTAGTTGCTAGAAGACTTCCGCTGGTTTCTGTTGATGTGGAGAAGGAAACGGGGTCGTGTTTCCGAGGGTGGAAAGCTGCTCAAGTTGAATGAGCGCCCTGATTTCTAGAAGAGTCTGCAGGAAGCCTCGGGGTATAGGAACTCCCAGTAGACCCGAGCATGCAGCACACCCCCTTCCCCCGGGTACTAGTCGGCGCTAACTTTTGGCACCCATGATTATTGGGGGCAAGACATGAGCGACGAGACTGGCGGCGGGGATTGAGGGTGTGCTGCATCAACGAGTGCCGCATTTGGGAGGCGATGGCAGGAGAGACAACACAGACAGGTGACAAGAGCAAGGTCGGACAGGAGAGGGTCAGAAAGTGGTGGGGGAAGGACAGAGGATGAGAGCGAGAAGGAGAGGAGATGCGTGGGAAAGGGCGCCAGCAATGTGAAACGATACAATTGCGATGCTGCAATCGACAATAGTGAGCAAGCAAAATCGAGGTGAGGGAGAGTGTGGCGCAGATGAGCCATCTGTAGTGCCGGAAGAGAAGGTGAAACGAGAGGAGCTGACAAAATGTGTATATGAAAAAACGGAAGAGACGGACGTGTAGTTGCCAGAAGTCTTCAGCTTCAGCATCGATTTCCGCACTCGTGCGGCGAAGGAAATGAGGTCGTGTTTTCGAGGCTGGCATGTCAAACGTCACGTCAAGCTGGGAGGCGATTTGGGGAAATTCGTGGGGCGGCGGGCTCGGAAAATTGGAACCCGTCCCAGGTCAACCAGACGACTGCGAAACTGAGAGCAGATCACGCGTCGCAGGTTTGCGGTCGTGAGTGACGGTCTGCCTGATCCAATCATGTTCATGGATTCAAGTGTACTTTACAAGTGGGAACATTTGGGACAGCTCGGGAGAAGACGTCGTGTACACAGACAAAACTAAGACTCAGACTCAGGCAATGCAACGGAGACTCATCAACATTTAATCATCATCGTCATTCACGACGAAGAAAAGAATCATACCTTCACATGTCTGCAATGAGAGTAGTCAGACGTCCAAAATCATCGTATGAGGCTTGATCATGAGTGGTCTCATGCCAAGCGATTAATGGTCTCAGATCCTGTCCGTCTTCTTTGATGCCATATCGCCAATGAGGGCCAATAACGGCGATCCAGTACACCTTTGAAATCGCAGTTCCCATCGAAATGTCAGTTCCGCTGAAGGCCGCGACTGCCAGACGATTTATCTGCCTCTCCAGCGAGGGGATACCGGCCTCCCAGCCCTGGCTATTCTTGATCTCGACGATAAGAACGGTGCGGAATTGCAGAGAGGGGGTGAGGGTGATCAACTTAAGGACCTCGATCACGAGATCAGACACGTGGTTTCGGCGGCGGTGAGGCGAGAGGACATAGTCGGAACGGGGGAACAAGGTGAACAAAATCGAGGTCCACGCCCCGGATAGATATTCGTTTGACGGAGGGCTTGTAGTGCACTGCTGCAGAAGAGTACAAGTGGCGATATCGAACATCTTTTCTGACCACTATGGTTTGGTCAGCTATGGTGTGGTATCAGAGAACTTGATAGGAGGTGGTTGTTGAGGTGGTTGTTACGGCGGCTGTGCACGTGCGACTGCGGAAGGTGGTGACCACAACTCCCACAAATGTGTAACCAATCTCTCATTTCACCTTCCTCATTCAATCCAATTGCTTTCGCACGTTACAATGTACCCAAATCAACGCAAGTGGCGAGTGAAGAAAAAAAAAAGAATGAAGCCGCCGGATTGGATGTTCGGAAACTCTCTACTCGATGCAACCCGACTTGCCGCCTCCGAGTCTGTTCACAGGACTTCGCGAAGTTAGTACTTTTCCACAATGCCTTGCGGTGCTGTGACGGCGACCTCCGCAGGAATGACATCATTTTGGGGCGCACGCCCGTAAATCTCGATTTGACCGTTCGGGGCTGTAGTGGGAGTCTCTTCTGGGATGACATCGGCACGCTTGGCATTATCCTGCTGAGACGTTGACGTTTAGTGATTGCCGCCAAATCAAGAGCAGGGCAGACGCACCGAGTACAGCCCGTCCCGCTTCATGTAAGCTGGGATAGGTTCGAACGGCGATGCATCACGCTGGGCCAGGGCATGCTGAAAAAGTGATCGGCATACTATGAGGTATCCAAGGCGACGGCGACATACCCCGAGACGAATGTTAACCGGTTCTGGCACAGGAGTGGCCACAGCATTGACGATGGCAAAGACAAGCACGAAAGCGAGAGTAACAAGGCGAGATGTGAACATATTGAAAGTCGATGGCGTAGGGTTATGATGGAAAGCAGAATAGAGAAGGCTGAAAGGTCGACCTGCGGCCTGAACGAAACGAAAGGATCTACAGAACAAAAGTTAGCTCAGACTATGGCACGATAGTATAATGACAAGACTGACAAGAAGAAGGGTGTGTTGGAGGATGAAAGAAAGAGAGGAAGGTAGGGAAACGAGATTAGAGGGTCCTGGTGGATTTAAATACTCTTCTCCCTCCCTCGCAACCAACAACTGCTGTTGCTGAGAGCACACGATGACGTAATCCCAGGTGTTGCTGTCCCTCTACCATCAGAAGTTTCGGCGCGGTGCCTACAAGGCTCGCTCGCAACATGTCGGATCCTCGCTTTCGTCGTCTAAAGTCTGATCCCCGTTTTCGCAGCCTCAAAAGACACAAAAATAAAGTCGCAGTGGACAGCAGATTCAGTTCCCTATTCAAGAAAAAATCAGAGATCGGTCAGAACTATTTTATCTTCATCCATTCACCACTCAAATACCCAACGTTGGCAGGACGTGTGGACAAATATGGCCGCCAGTTGTCTGATGTCCAAGAAAATGAAAGTTTGCGTCGATTTTACAGAATTGATCCAGAAATTCCGGTTGAATTCCCTGCTGGTCCTGACTATGCTCGCGGCGAGGTGCTTCTAGAGTCTTCCGACGAGGAAGATAGCAGTTCGAAAGATGCCAGGCCGAGCGACGATGAGAATGAGGACGTTGTTATTCTGGGTCGTGACACTGACAGGCCTTTCCCAGTTCCAGACGGGGAAGATGCCGAAGTTAATCTGGACGAAGATGACACGGTAGACTCGATTCCGCAGGCTATCCCGTACCCGAAGATCGCTCCCGAAGATGAGCAAGAAAGCTCGCGTAGGACGCGTCGTATCGCTGTTGTCGACCTGGATTGGGACTATGTCCGAGCTACACATTTGTATAAAATCTTCAGTTCTGCTATCTCCCCCGTCAAGTCGTCCTCCAAATCAGACATGGTGTTTACTCCAGCTGTGCAGGGTAAAGTCCTTAGCGTCTGCATCTACCCAAGCAAATTTGGCTTAGAGCGTATGGCACACGAAGAGAATGGGCCCCCACTTGAGCTATTCAAGGAGAAAAAAATGACAGCCTACGAAGAGGATGTGAACGAGAGGACCATCTACGAGACTGGGAATTCGGGGGAGTACGACGAAGATGCATTAAGGAGGTATCAATTAGAACGCCTGAGGTGTGTTAATCGACGTCTACAGGTGCACCCTTCGAATGCATCTAAAACAGATACTATTATGCCATCGTGGAATGTGACTCCGTTCAGCTCGCCTCACATCTCTACTCCGAGTTGCAAGGTGCTGAACTTGAACGATCGGCAAATGTTTTGAATTTGAGCTTCGTTCCGGATGACATGAAGTTCGAGGAAGAATGCAGGTGATATCATCAGCTTTTCTGTTCTCTCCTTTAGCTTACGGGGATGTACCTCATCGAACAGAGACCAGGCCACCTCCGCGGACGGAAGCACAAACTACCAACCCCTTGACTTCACGACAGATGTAGGACCACGTCTTGTACACTGTATATCGACGTGATGACCATAAACGCAGGCTCTCCGACACTCGAAAGTCAAGTTGACCTGGGACCAAGATGACCCAGAACGCGATCGTGCGACGCGTCGGACTCTCTCTCTCAAAGACATTGAAGAGAACGATTTCCGGGCATACATTGCATCATCTTCTGACGAAGAATACGAGGGTGAAGAAAAATCGACGAAGAAATCCATTGATCGCGACAAACTGCGCGCCCTTCTACTTGAAGGGGGCAGCCATGACCTGCCGGAAGGCTGGGCTGGCAGCAAGCCCAGCGACCTGGGTGATGATGGTGGTGACGTGGACATGGAGGTTACGTTTCGTCCCGCTCTGACAGGCGGAAAGGATGAAGACGAAACAACGCTTGGGAAGTACCAGCGCAAAATGCGAGAGAAGCGGAAGAAACGTAGAAAGGATCTGCAAGAAAGTATTGAAGGCGAACCGTCTACGGACGACTTTTTTGCTCGAAGCGAGGGAGAGGAAGACAGCGACAGGGTCACACGTTCAACGGGAGGAAGAGCAAAGGGTGGGCAAAGGAGTGAACCCAGGAGCTTCTCCACCAAGGAGGAGCTTTCATTACTCGTCGCTCCAGACCGACTCGATTCGGAACCAAAGCATTTCGACATGGCAGCAATCATCAAAGCAGAAAAGAGCGCAAAGAAGAAGCACAAGGGAAGAAAGAAGAAAAACGACAACGATGAGAATGAGATTCAGGACGACTTCGTCATCGATGTCAAGGACGGCCGCTTCACGGCGCTGCACGAAGATCACGCCTTTGCAATCGATCCTAGTCACCCTAAGTAAGCGTATATGAGCAGACTTGAGAGGGTCGACCCTGACGTAGTCTCTTAGCTTCAAGAAGACCAAGTCAATGTCAGCATTACTTGAAGAACGATCGAAGCGGAAAACTTCTGGTGATCAGGCCCGCGCAGCTGAGCGAGCCTCCCAAGGCGGAACTAGGCAAACTCTATCGAGTTTGGTGGAAAGTGTTAAGCGAAAAGGTGTGACTGTAGGGGACAGTGGTACGAAGCGACGGAAGTTATGATGTTTCTTTCAATGCTTTCGTGCGCCACTGGTCATGCTTGCGTAACAAGTTACAAAAGCAGTGTGATGAGATTCTCACATCGCAATACAGTGGTGAGACACGTCATGATAACTTCCGAACGTCCCTTCAACCGCTCATGAAATCTTTGCGTTTGAGAAATCTAGCTCTGGATGAGCGAGTTGAAATTTCCTCAGAGCCTGAAGTAACTGTTAAGTGATGGCTGGCGCGAAATATGACAAGCACAGCGCACCTCCTGCTTTTTGATCTCATCAGACGTGGGCTTCCCCAGTTGCTATGAGACAGGGCGCATCAGTAATGTTGGAATGCTTCCAACGGAGACAGACCTTCTGTTGATTGTCGAACTTTGCGGGACTTAGCATGAGTGCCTAAAGGCGAAAGAGATCAAAGACGAACCATCATCTTCTCGACCATCCCTCTGAAGCGGATGTTAAAATGAAAACACAGAAACGCCGAACAAGCCCCACTAACCTCGTCTCACCGTCAAGGTCGCCGAGTTTGCTGTTCTCTGGTTGGATCTTCCTAGTATCGATCTTGGGATGATGGGTGAGGACGTTCTCCCACCATTGTATCTTGTTCACTTTCTCGAGGTGAAGCTCAACAGACGACTGGTCCTCTGAAACCTAGTTTGACGCAGGGACGAGACTACACGAGCATGTGCGCTAACCAAGCGTCCAAGTACTCTCTTCGACTTTGATGTCCTGACAGGGATCACCGGCCATGATGGGATCCTTGCCTTTGAGTCCAACATGAAGTTTCTTCTTCGAAATTACGACCACGAGGTCGCGTGCGCGGGTCCCCTTAGGAACGGGCACCACGACGTCGACATCTTGCAGGGTTTGCTTCCAAGAATAAGGCAAGGCTAGTGTGGTTTGAATAGAGTTGCGCTGGAAACAATCGGCATTACCTGCTTGCTCCTCCGCCTCGCGTTGGCGGTCAGCCTTGTCACGAATCTCCCTCTCCTCTGGGGTTAACTTGTCGTAGTCGTCTTGGGTGGACATTATCGGTTAATCAATCGAATCGTGCATTAATTAAGTCTGTAGTCAGTCACGTGTGTGTTTACCATTGTGTATGCGTTTCGCCTTTCCCTGTGCCCAGTGGCAATTGAAGAATGAGCGTTTCTCGTCGTTCCTAGTGTTCACCGCGACCGTTCCATCCCCTACCATGTCCACCGCCGACCCCTGGGGCGATTTCGATGTATTTCTCTGCAAGTTTGCGACCTGACGCCACCTGACTATTATCCCACAGACACTCAAGGTCAACGTAAGACATAACACCGTCGACAGACTTAAGCAGATCATCACGGGATTCAACGATGAGTGCTGGACAATGCTCAGCAAGTCTGGCAAAAAGCAGGATCTCATAGACCGCATACTAAGTTCTCTCAATGAATGGCGCGTGTCGAGCAACTTAGACAAATGGAATAAAGCCCGGAGTGTCTTGTACCAAGTGCGCAACTCAGGCATGTGAGTTGAATGTCCTCTTATCCTCGTGCACACTCGTCCCATCCCTTTACCTCCTGACTCCAATATCTCACCTACTGCTCGCTCTCAATAGGTGGAGAAGCCAAGCGCATTCTGCACCGGGTCTTTTGTCCTCCTCAACCGCGAACTCTTATCCCGGAACCCCTCCCGGAACCCGACCCTATGCGGGTACCACCGCCGGCCCAAGTAATGTCCCTCGTTATGATCCTTTTGCTCCTCCTCGAAACCCCACGCTTCCCGTCACAACACCCCAGGCCAGTGCCCCAGTGGCTGTGCCCAGACCCGGTAGGCTCCCTACTTCCCCTTTCGAAATGCTATAGCCTACACATTATCTAGCCATCTTATTCAAATCTTCCCCATTCTTTCGAGTCGATCAGACCGTATCAAGTATTGCGGAGTGTCCTGGTGCGCTGTGATTACTTGCCGGCATTGCGCTGTCTAACAGAGCGCAGAGTCGTCCAGTTCTGGCGATCGGCGTCAACAAGTTTTACTGTTTTCTCTGAATGCTGATCAAATTGCAAAGCTCAATTCACCTGAGTGCGTTTCCGCTATCTCGGATAAATGTATGCGTCTCATGATCCGGCCCTCAGTCCGAAGTACCAGCTTCGTCTTTATTGCACTTCCTCTTCGTACTTTGCTCTCGGGGCGTCCGGCCTTCGGTTCGGTGGCAATCCGTGCCCCATCGAATTCCCCCCAACATGTGAGATCAGAGTTAATCAGGTTCAGATCACCGCAAGCACGAAGGGTTTGAAGAAGAAGCCAGGAACTGCATCCCCGGCGTACCTCGGAAATTCTGTAAGGATCGCCCTTGGACACCAGAATCGTGTAGAAATGGTCTACGTCAATAGTCAAACGAACAGCAATCAACCCCCTCCGCCTCCGAAAGTGCGAGTTTCCGTTTAGAGCACGGACATTTGATCACAGACTTTAACAGAAGTATTATATGGTCGTCATGCTGGTCCAAGTCACTACAGTAAATCAACTAATCGAGAGAGTAAAGAAAGGCAAATTTCGGAGTCGTGAGGACGTCCTTGCTCAACGTACGTGCATAATTTCTTCTTTGTAGCCTTTCCTCATGTCCAATGGACACCAGGGGCGCAGGCTGCCAAGGATGAAGACGAGGACATCGTTGCTGGTCCGCAGAAAACGACCTTGAAATGCCCTGTAAGTTCTCCTGCATTCGCTAATTGACTGTCTGAGCGAATTGATGTTATTCAGCTAAGTTACGGTCGTATTACCACACCGTGTCGCTCCTCGCAATGCGTTCACGTACAATGCTTCGATGCTCTTTCGTGGTACTCGGTGAATGAGCAGACGACAACTTGGACTTGCCCAGTATGTGAGAGGCCGATCAATCATGAGGAGCTGATAGTGGATGGGTATGTCGATTAGGTCATTTCCATATCTCAGCGAGTCACTGATAAGCACACAGTTACTTCAACTGGATATTGGACAGCACACCGGATGCGGTTGATGACGTCATTGTTGAAGCGAATGGCGAGTGGCACACGTCCGACGACAAGTACGCTTCGCCGACTTGGAAGGGAACCCACAAGCCTGCCCCACCAGCCGCCAGTCCTGCGCCGTATCCGAAACCCCCAGTGGAATCAACTAGCTCTTCCGATTATGTGCACAATACCTCGACCCAGGAAAAGAAACAGAGTTCAGGGGATGTCCTCGTCTTGGATTCCGAAGAAGAGGACGAAGGTGAAGTCAAGCGCGAATTGTCACCGTCACGCCGTGAACGATCCTTAGTGAACGGATTGATGAGCACGCAGGTGATAGACCTCACCATAGAATCTGACGAGGAGAACGCATCGGTTCCCAGTCCGGAAAAGAAACGGAAGGCGGAGGTGGACCCAGTGGTGCCGACAGAGGAAATTTGGAAGAAATCACGCATCGGTGACTCGCCAAGTGACGCGACAACGACACGGACTGTAAACAACGGGAATGTCAGCGTTCCTACGGCAGACGTGCTGGGCCCCGGTGGTCATCAAGGCGCAAGGCGATTTGTGAACGGGATTCCATTGCCGCAGCGGCCCCCGAGTCATGGTAGTCAATATACGGCTACTCCCCACGCAGGTTCTCCGTATACGACTCCTTACTATGGAGCTGGGTCTACTGGGTCATTCGGATCGCAGGTCACTACACATAGAACGGGGTATTACTCGCAGTTTGGGAATGGATAGCGTGACGTATTGCTGTAGATGTGTATTGAACCTATGATAATATAACATCACTCGGAGTTGAGTACGTTGAGTTTTAAATGCCATTCAATGCCTGCCAAACTTCGGTGTAACACGGTTCGGTCGGTTCGGTCCTGAGCGGAGTTAGGGTAATCCCGGGGACAGCCGTTGCCTTTAGAGCCCACACGAAGCTTTTTTCAGCTTTCCTTCAACTTCTCCTCCTCCCATCATCTTCACTACTCTCCTCTCCCTATCCACTCCCTCTTCTATTACAAAATGGCCGACGTTAAGAAGGGCAAGTCTCCTAAGGACTTCGCTGGTGCGTTGGTTACCTTACTGCGTTCCACCGTTACCACTACTTACATGGCATCTTACCAGTTGACTTCCTCATGGGAGGTGTCTCAGCTGTACGCTCACTCATTCATCAACAGTAACTCGACTGTACTCATTCATGTCACTTCTAGGCCGTTGCCAAAACATCCGCTGCACCCATAGAGCGTATCAAACTCTTGGTCCAGAACCAGGATGAGATGGCACGTCATGGCTTTGAAACATGCTTCCTAGGCTGTCCGTTTACATGCTATCATCCTTTTAGATTAAGCAGGGTCGCCTTTCACACCCTTACAAGGGTGTCGTCGATTGCTTCGCCCGTACCTACAAGGACGAGGGTCTTCTCTCACTCTGGCGTGGCAACACTGCCAACGTCATTCGTTACTTCCCTACCCAGGCGTTGAACTTTGCATTCAGTGTGTCTTGTCTTTCTGGTCGCGTAATATTCTGACGTGGCAATTCAGAGGACTACTTTAAGTCCCTCTTTGGTTTCAAGAAGAACGATGGTTACTGGAAGTGGTTCGCTGGCAATGTCGCCTCTGGTGGTGCTGCCGGTGCATCATCGCTACTTTTCGTCTATTCTCTTGACTACGCCCGTACACGTCTTGCGAATGACGCCAAGTCGGCGAAGGGTGGAGGGGCTCGCCAGTTCAACGGTTTGGTTGATGTCTATAAAAAGACACTCGCTTCAGATGGCCTTGCCGGCCTCTACCGTGGCTTCGTGCCCTCTGTTGTCGGGATCATCGTGTACCGTGGTCTCTACTTTGGTGTCTATGATTCGCTGAGTTCGTTTCCTCTACGTCCAGCATTCAAGGACAATACTGACATCTGTAAAAGAGCCCGTGGTTCTCGTTGGCGCTCTTGAGGGCTCATTCTTTGCGTCCTTCTTGCTCGGCTGGGGTGTTACTATTGGTGCTGGTCTTGCTTCATATCCTCTGGACACCATCCGTCGTCGTATGATGATGACTTCCGGATCCGCTGTACATTACAAGTCAATGTTTGATGCTGCTTCGCAGGTATGTCCCATTTCTTAATCTTGCTTATAACACACATCTTACCTTGTACGTCTAGATCGTCGCCAAAGAGGGTACAAAGTCGCTCTTCAAGGGTGCTGGCGCTAACATCCTTCGTGGTGTCGCTGGTGCTGGTGTGTTGTCACTATACGACAAGCTCCAACAAGTCATGTTCGGCAAGGTCTACTCAGGTGGTAACTGAATTAGTATCAATTGTTGGGACAGTTTCTCATTTAAGTTTGCATAGGTTCCGGTTAAGTGCCTAGCACCTCATAAAAGCGGAATCTTTTCCGAGGACCGTCACTAATTTTTTTCTTACGTATTGCATGACTTTTTCATCATAGAGCAGCGATTATATCTTCTACTAGTGACGTACTTGTCTAGTTTGGGGTTTTGAAGCGTTTGCTTTCCGTCCATGCGCAATACACTTCGTTGACCCAAAATTCTGAAATATTGTGGTTATTTCTCTTAAATTAATAAGTAGGGCATCCAAAAGCGGTTCTCGTTCTTGCCGCGTTCATGCGGTCTCCTGTTAGAAGACCCCCACTGCTTCGTCGCCTACTAGTTTCCTGTTTATTTACGACCCAGGCGTCGTTGCGTCAGTCATCTCAGCTGTCGTTGCGTCCTTACCAAGAAAACTGCCTCAAGGCATGTCTCGACGCGCACGGTTCGGGGGCTTCGCGTATTGGCGTGTCGCTGCCAACAGGATCGGGCAAGACAGCCGTCTTCATTTCACTTCTGTCTCGACTAGAGCCAAGAAAAGGCCAGCCTAGCGCAACAAAGTCGTTGGTTATCGTCAACAGCATAGAGCTGGCAAAGCAGGCTGCAGCGCACGCAAGGCGACAGCGGCCAGACTGGACGGTGGAAATAGAACAGGGTGGCAGGCACAAGGCGTCAGGCGACGCTGATTTGTGAGTCTTAGCTATGTTTTGGGCGGACTGATTGTCTAATCTGCAGAAAGAACGGTCGCGACGTACCAAACTCTGCTCGAAGCAGGGCGCCTGCACAAGTTCTCGCCGCAAGGTTTCAAGGCCGTAGTAGTCGACGAGGCCCACCATGCCGCAGCTCCATCGTATGTGTGGACATTTTTTCTCAAGGGAATGATCCTTGTTCTAGCCTCAGATACCGCCGCATTCTGTCCTTCTTTCACTCAGAAATTCCATCCCCAGAAAGCTACTCGCATGTTCGCCCTGTTCGGGACGCTGTTCCAATCTTTGGATTTTCTGCCACTTTCAGCAGGCACGACGGACTTGCACTCGGTTCGGTATTCGAAAGGATCGTGTATCATCGAGACTTCCTGGACATGATCAAAGAGCAGTGGTGGGCCGTGACACCGTCGTAATATCGACAACGACTCATTTCATTTCATCCAAGGCTTTGTAATGTCCGTTTTACGACTGTGAAAGCCAACATAGATTTGAAGGACGTCACTATCAACACCAATAGTGGAGACTTCGGCGCAACCAGCCTTGCTCATGTCATTAATACAGAGACACTCAACAAGCTCGTTGTTCAAACGTGGCTCGACAGAGCAGGTTAGTTATTACGTCGACATCGCTACTCGCTTTGCCAAACGCTAGACCCGTACAGCTCGTGAACGTAAATCAACCCTCGTCTTCGCCGTCAACGTCGCTCATGTCCGGGCGCTGACGAAAACATTCCAATTGGCGGGTATCGACGCTCGGTACCTATTTTCGGGAACTCCGAGTGCGGAGCGCGTTGCATCGATCGATGGCTTCAAAGCCGGGGAATTTCCTGTTCTTCTGAACTGCGGTAAGCCGCGCAGTCCACACGCATCCAGGACTCGCTTCACGTTTTCCTTGCTATCACATAGCTCTCTTGACAGAAGGTACCGACATTCCGAATATTGACTGTGTGGTGGTTGCTCGACCCACGAGGTCCCGGAACGTTTTCATCCAAATGGTTCGTTGCCTGTTATGTTACGTCAGGTTCACCCCTTATCAAGAGACTTGCAGATCGGACGCGGAATGAGGTTGTCTCCTGGCACGGGGAAACAGGATTGCCACATCATTGATTTTGTTGATTCCATGAAACGTGTCGTCGGCGTGGTCAGTGCACCAACACTGCTTGGCCTGGACCCAACAACTGTGGTGGATGGTACAACACACATTCGTTAACCTGGCTATCTGAGATACTGATGTCCTGTTCAGATGAAACGAACACGGAACTGGAATTACGAGCGGATGCTGCCACCGGAGTATCGATTGTCGCTCCTATTGGAGATAATCGATACAGCATACCAGACCCACGCTCTGTTACCTACATTGACTACGATGATCCCTTCTCTCTGGTCAATCAGAGCCTGGGAACATCGCCTCATATAGCACAACTGAGCAGGAATGCCTGGGTAAGGTGCGGCGATGACATCTACGTTCTCGAATGCCTGGGCAAAGGCCATATCCGGATCGAACCCGTACCTGGTGGTGAGCGCGATTTACACAAAGCAGGTCCATCTCCATTTGACTTTTCATTTCCCCAGACGAAGAGCGACATTTCCACGCACATTATACCCCAACAATTCATTCTAAAACAGCCAGTGCTCTAAACATATCTAAGTTTCGGACGAACAGGAAGATTCTTGATGCGGGCAGCCTCGCAGACGCCGTGCGAGGTTGTGACACGTATGCCGCTGAAAAGGTAGTGAAGGGGCCATTATCAAAAGCGTAAGCAGGTTGATGATCCCTTGTGTAGCATCCTTGCTGAAACCTGATTCGAGACTATGGCGTACGGCGAAATGGCGTCAGGGACCAGCGTCTGCTGCTCAGAGTTTATTTGTGGCGAAGAGGTGGGGTTACGTCCACAAGACCGTGCGAGATTTTCGGGAACACTCTGATGGTGACGAGTTCCCGGAGAGATTGAAAAATTTAACCAAAGGCGATGCCGCGAACATCATCACACGGTTAAAACATGGGGCACAGGTTAGTGGATTCCACGTCATGGCCAGGACTGCGATGACACTGTCGCCAAAAGCGTCGATATGTCAAGAAACTCATGGCGAACCGCAAGCTCGAGATAGCCGATGCAAAGGAGAAGCAACGACAGGCTAGGGAACATGTTCGTGTTGGCCCGTTGGCGCCACACTAACCTCCATATAACATCATGAGTACACTATCGAGAGGGGAATGAAGCGTGCACGTCATCGGAATAGCATTGCGTCATTGAACATAAACTATATTGCCAATTACTTTATTCATGCATTACTCGATAACGAAGGAGATACTGCCAAGGGGCTTTGCATCGTTTGGATCGCCGCCGATTGAGCCAGTGCGATGATGTCATCCACTAATTCCGGACTGTCGAATGTGGACGAGTTTTGGGTCAGGGCCGCAAGGATAGCTCCTACTAAACTGTCCCCTGCTCCTGTGACGCTGACGACGGACTGTGGGTCTATCTCATGGGCCGGATAATGCTTGATAACGACGAGTTCGGACTTTCCGTGGATGACAATCTGCCGTCGCTGGATATCTGTTCGCTCTCCGGCCCACGCCGTCGGTTTATCGGTGGGGAATCGCATCGCCAATAACACGCCGAGATCTCCGCATTTAATCACGAGGTGTTGAAAGAACGGGAGAAGATTGACGGCCATTTGCGCTATTCCTCGATCGACCAAGAACGATAGCGTCGTCTTGCCCTTCGTCGTCCCGGCGTTTTCACGCGCCAAACGATCAAGTGACGAGCGAAATTCTGTTCCGATCGAGAATTTGTCGACGATTTTCCACCAATAGTCGTGACTCGTTAGCTCCCAGGGCTCCGTACGAGCGCACCTGTACAATTCTGCCAACTCTAAGAGGTTCGGAGAGGCGAATTTGATTGGGGAGCCGCCGTCGAGATTTGATCCGAGGGCCGACGAGATGGCAGGCAGAATGGAGGTGGACTTGATTACGGAAGTGGGCTCGCTGCGGCGCGTCAAAGAAGACCCGCAGTTGAAACAGCCTCGCAAACTTACAAAAATGCTATGATATGCAAATCAAGTGTCTGTGATTGCTTCGAAGCCGTAAGTCAATGAAGCACTCACTCTGGATATCATTAGCGTTGCAGTGTTGAACCAGTGCTTTGAGCACAGCAGGCGACAAGTTAGCGTCCATCGCAACAAGTGTAGGATCATGTTCGACAACACGGGGGATAACCTGTGCTCAGTGATCAACACCCCAATCTTTGAGAGGAATGGATCATACCATTTCTGGTTCAATTGAGTGGACAATGTCCATATCTGCCACGCCTCCAATGAGGTTTCCGAAGCCATCGAGAACCATGTTGCACACGGCCGACTTCCGACCGCTCGTAATTACTCCATTTGTTCGCATCCCAATCCTTCGCATCTCTTCCAAAAGTAGACGACCCAACGAATCATCGCCCACAGAAGAAACGAGCACGGTTTCGGAGGGCCGACTTTGGAACTTCGAAACGGAAACTCGATGGGCGGCTTCAGCGATATTCCGGCCAACGCCACCCAGATGGAGAGCAACGGTTCCCGGGGACGTAGAGTGTCGACCACCGGAACTGTCAGTATCTGGTATTGTTCTCGCCTGTGCAACGACGTCAACAGCGGCAGAACCTACAACTACAAGTTTGGCGGCAGGGGTCTCGCTTGGTGGAAGCGTAATTAGGACACCCCCCTAAACGAGATTTGGTTGACAATACTGTATTCACAGGACAACGACATGTCAAAGTCTTACGGTTGTTACGTGCTTCGGCTCATGCTGTTTGATTAACTCAGCATAGGCAACTGCTATCTGGGCCCCTTTGAGTGCTGTGTTCTCGATCAGTGCGATATCTGCACAAGGGCGGCCATTCGTCAGGTTGGAGCAACAAGATAGATACGCACTCACTGCTTGCGAGAGATTTCCCAGAGGTCAACTGCCTCACTCGTTCGAGTAGCCATGGGGTGACTTGTTTCCCTTGTTTGTCCATACCATTTTCTTGAGACTCCCGAATGGCTTGTTCAACTGCTTCCTGCAATTCCTTCCCGACAGCCGCATAGGATTCTGGGATAGGAACACCGAATAAGACGCCATGGGTCATGCCCAGTCCCCATTGGGTAACTTCAGGGAGAAAGTCCTCAGGGACAACACAATACCAAGAATCATATGCCACATACAAAGAATGTTTGCAGCGGTAGCAGGATCATTAACCCGCCATGGGCTCTGAACACCAGGGAGTCTAAGCGCGTCATAAAAGCAGCTAAGACGAAACAAACACCGACTTTGAACCCACTACTCGGGGAGTAGAAAGCGGGAAAATCTTGGGTTTCTCCGTACGTCACGACTGGAACTCCGAGAGTTTCCTGCGTCACATTGGGTGAAAGAGGAACGACAGTCCGCACGTGCAACGTACGAGGTATTCTAACGTCCTGAAAGCGTACTCTTTAATAATAACGTTCTTCCGTGGATGCCAGTGAGAGGGCCTGACCTTCCGATGTCCAGGATTGATTTTACTCCTGCAGACACCAAGCCCACTGGACATCTAGTGAGCTCTTGAAGGTCTGCGGATATATCCATTGCTTTCGAAGTGTCATGAGCCATAAGCCAAATCTTTTAACTGAAATTCGCTTACAATGCTGCCCGCCACGGTGTACCCCACCCAACCTAGATAAACCCTCTCAGTGAATACGGTTCTACCCATGAGGGGATAGATGGCTAACCCTCCTGTAGCGAATACCTAAGCAGCACTTGAATGCTTTGATCAATCAGAATACGAGTGGATATTGGTCGATACCTTGATGCCAGCAAGGGCGGCAAATATGAGGGTGGCGCTGCAGGTAGTGCCACCGTCTTTCTTAAGAGCCATGGCAGCTGCTAGGTCTCTCCTAGATAACTTCACCGAGCCGCGGTTGGTGCGCACATCGGCTAGGTGCTCTAACTGAGCCGAGTCAAGCCCAATCTTGACTCTCCCCTCGATAACGCCAATGGTTGCCGGAATGGCACTCGCTGAGCGTACATGCCGTTCGATAGACGCCGCGGTCTCAAGATTAATGGGGTACGGTAGTCCATGAGTGACAAGTGCTGTCTCCAATGCGACCAATGGCCGGTTTTCCAAAAGGGCTTGCTCGACCTCAGGATGGACGTCGATGGGTACACCTTTCTCGCGTGCAGAGACTAGAGAATGAGGGAGACCCTTCGTAGTACTCGCCGAAGATGAGAACCTCCGCGTTATTGTACGAAGTAGCACTGGCATGGGGTATAGGCACCTCTGTGATTGTTACGTTACGGAACACAACATTTTGGCTTATATAATCGAGAAAGTGAACACTAATCTACTTTCCACTCCTTTGTGACGGCGTCGTCCTCACCACTCACAAGAAGTTCAATACTCCAGATGACAAGCGTAAAGAAGATGTTCATCCACCGCCACCATACTTGCGACGAGTGATCGAGAACTATCAATTGCCGGTTTCAGAAGACATAACAAGCGGGGAGAATGTAACACCAGTTACTTACGAAGGAGATGTGAATAAACGGTGACCAGAATGGCCTGGCGATACGTTAAGAGTATATGTGTGAGCTTCGACGTCTGATGGAATTTTGAGCCATTGTCCAATCAACCAGCTCAGTACTCACTGGTCGACCATCCCAGCCATCATCTACGCCGTAGTCCGCCTCCCATGAATCTGCACCAATAGATGGAAGGACGCGAGCTGCACCGAGCAAAATAGCCAGACGGTACACGAGCGCTGCCAAGACGGGTTTTGGTAGTGTGTTCGTCACGAAGTTTACTAGGGTTTGAAGATGTGGCATTATGTTGGGTAGCAAGGGTGCGCTGGTGGCTAGTGTTATTGGGAGTAGCGTTCAATAAAAACTCGCGACATACTACGAAGACGCGGGACCGGAAAAGGACTGTTGATCGAAGCCGCATAACCAGAGGTTATAGGCAATGAACAGCGCGAGTCCAGAGGATTCGATCACGTTCGTTCGTCGTAACCCAAATCCGATGAAAGTCAGAAAAAGGAATCCTGTCAACGCGGCGCCAAGCAGGGTGGCAGACAAGGGCGACATGGCAGCGGCAGGATAGGCCTATGCCGGATCGTTCAAGGAAAGCACCACAATAGAATAAATGTCAAGCACTCACTGCGACTATCCACCAAGCAGATACCACGTACGCCACGGCGGACGCGATGAGAAGAACAAATTGATAAGCCTCGCCTTTCCCAACAAGTTCCCGCCCAACTTGTCCCAACTTCTGGGCTACGAGCAGGCTGGAGAGGCCTTCGAGGATGATGAAGAGGGGACTGGAAAGGGTGAGGATGGTACCCCACCACGATGCCAGGCTAAGAAGTAGGGGATTCACAGACTGGGAGAATATGTTGAAACAGACAAGCAGGAGGAATGGTTGGATGGGAAGCTGCAGCGCCGGCAACATTGAGGAACCCCAAAGAAGTTGAAGTGTCCCATGAAAGAGAGATTGGAGGAAGATGAGCAAGGAAAGGAGAAGGAAGGCGGGTTTGGACAGTGTGGACAGTGTCAGTGGCAGGAATAAGAGAACCTGCAAGAAATTGGACAGACTTGGCACTAGGATGTCAGGATGGGAACACTCTCAGGCAAGAGTGACACCTACGTTGCAGTGCTGGATAGGGCACTCCAAAAGAAAGAGGTGCTCATAGTCGAATTCGCAAGAGAAATGAGGTGTCAACACTTCCGTAGGCTGGCGTTATCTGTCTCCT
>WNGR01002055.1_pt1 | contig 22178 bp, 25 predicted proteins | sample 5407581 | NCBI WGS metagenome assembly WNGR01 (sample SAMN13153383, study PRJNA577476) | soil metagenome | isolation source: 80 cm soil or saprolite under Garry oak tree replicate 2 | place: USA:California | collected 2016-06-15
TGGCCTCGCCTGCAGCTCCGAGCTCGAGTTCCTGCGGGAGGCTTTCCCCGACGCCGAGATCGACCGCGTCGCCCACAAGGTCGCGGGCGCCTACATGTGCTCCTACGAAGTACGACCTCGGCGGGGACGATCCCGAAAATCTTCAGCCGCAAGACGGAAGGCCTGAAGGGCCACCCGCGCCGGTCTCTCCCGCATCGGGTCGCGATGGAGAGTGCAGTGCAAGGCCTCGACGATGCGGATGTGGTTGCGGGCAGCCCGTTACAAACGCCCGGAAGTTCGTGAATCAAGATCATTGTGGCAGATGGTTGAGTCGCGAGCAGTTCGTCGGGCGGCACGCCGCGCGACAGAGCAGCGCTCTCGGGCACCTACTGTAACTGGATCGCCGACGCAACAGAGCAGTTCTTCAGTGCGCCTCCGCGGCCAGCCAGGCGACCGGGAGGCGGATACGCGTGCGCCCCTGCCAGGCAGGTGGCCCCTGCGTGGCTCTGGTGAACCCGCGTCAGGCAAGCTAGCCTCAGCGCTTTCCCTAGGGTGATAGCCGAGGGCGTTGTGACCATCGCTGTGACCAAGACGGCGTGAGACGGGACCGCGCACGTGAGACTGGTGGAGACCTCGCCGCGGCTTCGGCTGAGGTCAAGTGCGATATCCAGTGACAGGCTGAGAGTGCTGGGACGGCGCGCGGCTTGCTCATAACCCAGAGGTCGCGGGTTCAAATCCCGCCCCCGCTACTATTTTCGCAGCTCAAGGCCCTTTCCCGATGGGGGAGGGCCTTTGCGTTTCGGATGCTGTAGTAAAACATGTGGCACGACAGGGGGCCGGTGCAGCTCGATGGTGAGACGGGCTGGCACGGAGTGAGACAGCGTGGACTCGCTGCACGCTCAGGCCTGTGATCTCTGGGTGCTTGGCCCGGAGATACCGCGGGTGTTAGCCGTCGCTCAGGATGTCTATTACGGCGACGATGAGCGTGGCGACGTGCGGGTGTGAAGAGCCCGCCGGGCGGGGGCCGGGCGGGGCTGGTGGTGGACGGGGTGGCGCGGTGGTGGTCAGTCTGTCGCGGCGGCGGCTTCCTTGCTGATGGCGGCGCGGGCGGAGGATTCGTCGGCGATGGTCTTGCCGGCGGCGCAGGCGGCCAGGAGCGCGGTGACGGCGAGCCGGTTGATGGCGCGGGGCAGGCCGCGGGCGTGGGCGTGGATGGCGCGGACGGCGTCGGAGAACAGGGTGTCGGACCGGCCGGCGTGCTCGAGGTGCCGCCGGATGTACCCGCTGGCTTCGGCGGGGTGAGCGCGGGCGCGGGGATGTGGTAGCGGAGGGCGACGCGCTGGTCGAGGGCGGCCATGTCGCCGACGCGGAGCCGGCGCCGCAGGGTGGGCTGGCCGATCAGCAAGATCGTCAGCGGGGACCGGGAATCGAGGTCGTGCTTGGTGAGCATCCTGACCGCCTCGAGCTGGTCGCTGGTGAGCAGGTGTGATTCGTCGATGGCCAGGACGACGTGCCGGTTTCTCTCGTCGGCTTCGGCGGCCAGCGCGGCCTCGACCTGGGGGATCAGGGTGGCGTGGTGGAAACGGGGCCCCTGGCCGAGCGCGGCGGCGACGGCTCCGTGGATGCCGCGGTTATCTCCAGCCTCAACTGACGTGTCCTTAACGTCCATCACGAGTGTTCTCACGTGCCCGGATAGCGGTTGATCCGTGGTTATCTCCGGTCTTGTCCATGACGTTGTTCAAGGAGGAGACGATGCTCGTGCATCCGGTGGCGGTCCCCGGTTCGGGGACGCGATCGTGGGCGGTCTTGGGGGACGATGACGTGCCGGTCGTCCCGGTCGACCGGTTCCTGGCCTATCTCACCGATGTCGGCCGGTCGCCGAACACGGTGAAGGCGTACTCGCATGATCTCAAGGATTACTGGGAGTTCCTCGGCTTCCGTTCCCTGGACTGGCGCGAGGCCCGGCTGGAGGACATCGGCGAGTTCGTCGCCTGGCTCCAGTTGCCGCCCGCGGGCCGGTCGGGCGAGGTTGCGGTGCTGCCGTCCTTGACAGCCGAGGTCAGCGCCTCGACGGTGAACCGCAAGCTCGCGGCCGTCAGCGCGTTCTATGCCCACCAGGCCCGGAACGGAGCCGGGGTCGGCGACCTGCTGGCCGCGTGGAGGACCGGCGGGCGTGGCGGCTGGAAGCCGTTCCTGCACCACATCAGCAAGGACAAGCCCTATCGCGGCAGGGCCATCTCGCTCTAGGTTCCGAAGAAGCTGCCGCGGATCCTGACCGTCGCCGAGACGCAGGCGATCCTCGACGCCTGCACCCGGCTGCGGGACCGCTTCTTCTTCGCCCTGATGCACGAGACCGGCTGCCGGGCCGGCGAAGTACTCGGCCTCCGTCATGAGGACATCGCCGCCGCCGAGTGCGAGATCACCATTGCGGCGCGGGAGAACGCGAACGGGGCGAGGGCCAAGTCCGGCGGCCGGACGGTCCCCGTTGCCCCGGAGCTGATCCGGCTCTATGCCGACTACCTGCATGAAGAGTACGGCGGCATCGATAGCGACTATGTCTTCGTGAATATCTGGGCGCGGCCGAAAGGGCAGGCGTGGTCCTATCGGGCGGCCTATGACCTGGTCCTGCGGCTGCGGGCCAGGACCGGGATCGCGTTCGATCCGCACTGGTTCCGGCATTCAGCGGCGACCAGGTGGCTGCGCGACGGTGTGTCCATCGAGGTCGTCTCCAAGCTCCTGGGCCACTCATCAGTGACCACTACGTCCGCGATTTACGGGCATTTGACGGCCGAGGACACACGGGCGGCGCTGGAGAAGGCAGGCTGGTTCACCGGGAAGGAAGTGTCGTGGTGACCGGCGGCTGGATCACGCAGGCCGACCGGTCCCGCTGGCAGCAGCGAGCCGTCGCTGAGCTGGGGGCCATCCTGGCCGCGCACCCGGACCTCCCGGTGCTCGCGTGGACCGTCACCGCGTCCGGCGGGGCCCTGTCCGGCCAGGTCCTCGCCCCCGCCGGGGGCAGGCGCGGGCTGTTCACCGAATGGCAGCGGGCGCTGGGGCTGGACATGGCCACAGAGACCCCGTCCAGGATCGGGACGCCTGGTTACCTGCACGCCCGCGGCGTCCGCGGCGGCGTCGCGGTCAGCGTCACCGCGACCGTCTTCGACGACGAGGAGGACCGCTGGTGAGGCGCCCCGGGGACGCCGCGGACGCCGGACAGTACCGGGTTCCCGCCGGCCTGCTGGAAAAGCTGATGTCCGCGGTCCGCCTGGAGTTCCGGGGCGAGGTGATCCCGGTCGACCCGGCGGATCCCGTCTTCGGCGGCCCGCCCTGCCAGGTGGACGGGTGCACCCGGACCGCCCGGGTCCGGGGAATCTGCCTCGGGCACTACCACCGGTGGAAGCATGAAGGATGCCCGCCGGTCGGGGACTTTATCGCGGCGGCAGACCCGGACCTGCGCGGGCACCGGGCGCTGCAGCCCTGTGACGTTCCCGGATGCGGTTACGGCCGGCGGGGAGAGGGCCTTTGCACCATCCATCACACGGCATGGCTGCAGGCCGGCAGGCCGACCCTGCCGGCCTGGCTCGACGTGCTTCCTCCGCGGCCCGCGGGCGGCCCGGCCGCCCCCTGCCTGGTGTCGAACTGCGGCCTGCTGGCCGAGGGGGAAACCCCGTTCTGCCTGTCGCACGGTGCCCGGTGGCGGCGCGCCGGCAAGCCCGACCCCGGTGAGTTCACCGCAGCCTGCGACGATCACCTGCCCGGCTGCGAGCGGCTGGACTTCCGGCGGCTGAGCGGCCAGCTGCGGCTCGAGGCGCAGTACGCCGTCCAGCGACGCCGGGACGAGGCCCGGCTGCGCACCCCGCCCCGGCATGTCTCCCAGTTCATCGGTGCCCTCGCGCGCAGCGGGGTCTCTTCCGTACTCGACTGGACTGAGCAGGACTGGCGGAAGTTCCCGCCGCTGACCGGGTCTTCCGCTTCCCAGGCCAGGGCCCTGGCTGTCCAGGCTCGCCGCGAGGCCGAGAACCTCTGCTATGGCACTGGCTGGGACGTGGAGTATCCCCGCGACGCCTGGCGGCTGCGCAACCTCGGGATCAGCGCTCCGCACGCGCACGTGTGCTTCGGCGGGATCTCCCAGGACTGGCTGCGGGAACTTGCCAAGCGGAACGCCCGCTGGCAGCTCGCCGGCGGCCTCAGCTCGGGCGAGGTCACCGGCAGCGCCCGGGCCGTCACCCGGCTCGGCACGTTCCTGGACAGCGCCGGGATCACCAGCCCTGCCGCGGTCAGCCGGGAGATCCTGGAACGCTTCCTCGCCAGCCTGACCATCCTGCCCGTCACTCACCGCTACAAGATCATCAGCCGGACCAGCACGTTCCTGCAGGCCGTCCGCCTGCACGGCTGGGAGGAAACACTCCCGGCCGGCACCATGATCTTCCGCGAGGACTACCCGCGCAAGCCTGCACGGCTGCCCCGGGCGCTGGCCGAGCACATCATGGCCCAGGTCGAGGACCCCGCTAACCTCGGCCGCTGCGCTGACCCGGCCGTCCGGCTGGTCACCGTCATCCTGATGCGGTGCGGGCTCCGCTCCGGGGACGCCCTCAGGCTCCCGCGCGAGGGCTGCATCGCCCGTGACTCTGACGGAGCCCCTTACCTGCGCTATTACAACCACAAGATGAAACGCGAGGCGCTCGTGCCGGTCGACGAGGAACTTGAGGCGATGATCGGTGAGCAGCAGCAGCGGGTCCTTGACCGCTGGCCCGACGGATCCTGCCCGCACCTGTTCCCCGCGCTGAAAGCCAACGCCAACGGGCAGCGCACGTTCCCCACCAGCACCTACCGGAACATGCTCTACCGGTGGCTGGAGTACTGCGACGTCCGCGACGAGCACGGCCAGCCCGTCCGTCTCACCCCCCACCAATGGCGGCACACTCTCGGCACCAGGCTGATCAACCGGGACGTTCCCCAGCACATCGTGCAGAAGATCCTCGATCACGACTCCGCTGAAATGACCGCCCATTACGCCAGGCTCTCAGATAAGACCGTCCGCGAGCACTGGGAGAAGGCCCGCAAGGTCAACGCCGAAGGGCATGCCGTCCAGGTCAGTCCCGAAGGCCCGCTCGGCGAGGCCGCCTGGGCGAAGCAGCGGCTGTCCCGGGCCACGCAGGCGCTGCCGAACGGCTACTGCGAGCTTCCCATGGCCAAGACCTGCCCGCACGCAAACTCTTGTTTGACCTGCCCGATGTTCGTGACCACGGCGGAGTTCCTCCCGCAGCATCATGCCCAGCGGAAAGAGACCCTGCAGATCATCACCGCGGCCGAGGCGAACGGCCGGGCCCGCGTCGCCGAGATGAACCGGCAGGTCGCCGGAAACCTCGACAAGATCATCACCGCCCTCGAAGCCGGCAGCCGGGACGGCGGGGGGGCAGCAGCCAGTGCGTCCTGACCCTCTCTCCGAGGCCGCGGCCCGGCGGCACGAGCTGACCCGGGCGAAGGCCGTCCAGGCACTGCGCGAGCTCGACCGGGCCGGCACTCCGGTGACGTTCGCCGGCGTCGCCCAAGCCGCTGGGATCTCACGGTCGTGGCTCTATACCCAGCCTGACATCAGCGGCCAGATCCGCAGGCTGCGGCAGAAGACAGATGGCGCCGGCTCCGCCGGCGCCATCCCGGCGGGCCAGCGGCCCACTGATACGTCGCTGCGCGCCAGGCTCGCCGCCGCCCTCGACCGCAACAGGCAGCTCGCCGACGAGAACGCCCGGCTCCGCCGCCAGCTCGCCCGCGCACTCGGCGACGAACGGTCCCGGCCCCGATCAGGTAACGATCACGACAGCTGAAAACCTGCCAGCCAGGCCGCGAACGTCCCGTCGGCGACACTGTCCACGACGGGACACCGCAGGTCACAGCCTTGTCTGACACGAAAGCTCAAGATAACCGCGGACCGCGATCTGCGGGTTGGGCAGGTAGATCAGGGTGTGCCGGGAGGGGTCCAGGCCGGCCACAGCGGCGCGGACGGCCGCTGTCTTCCCGGAGCCGACCTCGCCCGTGATCACCCCGAGGCCGCGGGCCGAGATCAGCCAGCGGAGCCGGGCGAGGGCTTCTTTGTGCGCGGCGGAGCCGAACAGGGCCGGGACGGGGATGGCCGCGGTGAACGGCAGGACGGTGAAGCCGTAGTGGGATTGCAGGGTCTCGATCATCGGGTTTCCTTCCTGGCCGGGGCCGCGGCGCGGCCGCCGTTGGCGGCGGCGATGGCGTCGGTGACCAGGGCGATGTTGCGGGCATCGAGGTTGCCGAGGTTCTCCCGGAGCCGGACGGCGATGCCGGGGTCGGCGAGGCTGGCGGCGATGCGCAAGATGGCCTGCTCGGAGGAGGAGCAGGGCAGCTGCGCGGCCCCCAGCGCGGTGATGGCGGCGTTTCACCGGATCACCGCGAGCGGCTGCCCGGTGGTGATGGAGGACCCGGCGGCGATGATGCGGCGGAACGCCGGGTCGTGCAGGAAGTGGCCGTGCCGGTCGATCAGCATGACGGCGGCGACGCCGGCGCACATCCCCTCGGCGGCGTCATACGGCAGGCAGGCCAGCTGCCCGGCGGGGATCGTCTCGGCGTTCACCGCTCCTCCTCTTTCTCCTGCCGCTGGCCGCCGTGCCCGCCGTCGCCGCCGTCGTCGAGGGCGGCGAGGTTGAGCTGCTCGCCGAGGGCGGCGGTGTCGGCGTCCGTGACCAGCTGCAGGTAGTCGATGCCGGTGAGGGCGGCCGGGGCGGGGTCTTCGCTCGCGGCGGCCGACGGCGCCGGCCGGGCCGTGCTCGGCCACGTTGTAGGGGTTGCCCCGCCGGGTCGGGCGGGGGGACGATGACGGCGCCGGGTGGTTTGCGCCAGCCCTTGGTGCGGTGGAGTCAGATACGGCGCGGGGTCATGGCGGTCGTCTCCTGGTGGTGATCCCTACCGGATGTCGATATCCCTTTCGGCCGCCGCCGCGAGCAGGATTGCCAGGCGCTGCGCCGCCTCTGGGGTCAGGTACAGGTTTCGCCGGCCAGCGTCGTAGCTGAGCTGGACGCCGTCGTAGGGGTCGCCCTTGAAGCGGCCGACGACGATGACGCCATCTCCCTCGCTGTCCTGGGGACGCTGGTCTGTTAGCACGGTGCCAAGCTGCGTGTAGCCCTCTTCCATGTGCCGTACCTTCCTTCCGCCAGCGGGATCTACGAGATGGTCAAGCGGCGCGGCAGGAAATGCGGCGTGCAGGTGTACCCGCACCGCTTCCGGCACCATTTCAGCCACACCTGGCTGGACCGCGGCGGCGCGGAAGGAGACCTGATGGAGCTGAACGGCTGGAGTTCCCCGCAGATGCTCACCCGCTACGGCGCCAGCGCCCGCGCCGCACGAGCCCGCCGTACCTACGACCGGATCATGGACGACAGCTCCTGACCCTCGCGGGCCTGCCGCTTTGGTGCTTTCGGGGCTCGTGTGCTGCGGAAATGGTGGATTGCGGATGGTGCGCCGCAGGAAGAGAGAACGATCATGACCGCACCGCGACTGTGTTCCCGCCAGCCCAAGCCGCTGGAGGCTAGGAGGCTCCAGGCCGAGATCTGCTCGTTCCGGCTGCACCTGGCTGCTGAGGGCAAGGCGGCCAAGACGATACGGACCTATACCGAGGCGGTGCAGTGGTTCGCCGCCGCGCACCTGCTGGGGGAGACCGGGCATTGCGGCTAGGAGCAGGTGAGCCGGCAGGACGTCCGGGAGTGGATGGCATGGCTGCTGAACCGGTACAGCAGCGCCTACGCCAGCAACCAGTACCGTGGCCTGCAGCAGTTTTTCAAGTGGCTGGCCGCCGAGGAGGAGATGCCCGACCCGATGGCTGGGCTGCAGCCGCCGAAGGTCACCGGGAAGCTGGTCCCGGTGTTCACCGGCGCGGAGCTGGCGAGGCTGGAGCTGGCCTGCGCGGGCCGGGGGTTCGCGCAGCGCCGGGATGCCGCCATCATCGCGGTGTTCAAGGCCACCGGCATCCGCCTGGCCGAGTTGGCCGGCATCCGCTACGACCCCGGCAACCCGCGGCATAGCGACATCGACGTGTGGCAGCGGGAGATCACCGTCCGCGGCAAGGCCGGCAAGGCCCGCATCGTCAAGATCAGCTACGACGCCGCACGCGTCCTTGACCGGTACCTGCGCATCCGCTCCGGGCATGCGCAGGCACACCGGCCGCAGCTGTGGCTCGGGGCGGGCAACCGGGGGCCGCTGACCGCCAGCGGCATCTACCAGATGATCGCCCGCCGCGGCGCCCAGTGCAGCGTGGACGTATTCCCGCACCGGTTCCGGCACCATTTCAGCCACACCTGGCTGGACCGCGGCGGTGCCGAAGGTGACCTGATGGAGCTGAACGGCTGGACCTCCCCGCAGATGCTCCGCCTCTACGGCGCCAGCGCACGCAGCGCCCGCGCCCGCCGCACCTACGATCACATCATGGACGACACCCCGTAACACCACTCCGGCCCGCCAGCGCAGCCTCCCCGGCGCATCATCACCTAGCCACACGGCGCAAGACCACGCGCCCTCACCGGCAGTGGCCGGCCCTTCAGCCACTAAGAGTGCAAGAACCGCCGATATGCGCGGTTGCGTCGGGTCATGGCAGCGGGCAAGTAGCGGTGCGGGAATGATTATTCTGCGCGGTTGCTGGCTGCGGGGCGGGCGAGCCGGCTGTCTGGTTGCTACCGGGTGACGACGGCGATGATGCCCAAGTCGCCCACGAGCGTGCTTGCCGTGACTGCCTTGAGCGCCGTGTTGGCGGCCGTCCGGATCGGGGTGACTCCCGAACCGGTTACGACGTAGGCGGTCTGCCCGTCCGGGGTGATCGCGCACCCGGTCGATGGCAGAGCTGAGAAGGTCAGGCGGCCGGATTCCATGTCTGCCGTGTCCGTCTGAGGCAGCCTAGCTATTTCGACCTGAAAAACCCGGGCGGCTGATCTGGGATCTGCTAGCCTGCGGGCGGAGGATGGCCTCGAACCCTTGTGCTGGAAGGGATCGAGGCCACCGTGTTCCGTACGATAGGCGATGGGCCGTCGTCGTGGGAGTCGCGGCTGCCGCCGGAGGTGCTGCGGCTGCCGGAGGAGCTGGCGCGGGTCGATGCGACTGCTGGATGACCCGGCGTTCTTCGCCCCGTTCGCGCCGCACTTCCACCCGGTGATCGGCCGGCCGTCCACGCCGGCGGAGTGGTACCTGCGGCTGATGTTCTTGAAGTTCCGGTACCGGCTGGGTTATGAGAGCCTGTGCGCCGAGGTCAGCGATTCGATCTCCTGGCGGCGGTTCTGCCGGATCCCGCTGGACGCCAAGGTGCCGCATCCGACGACGCTGATGAAGCTGACAACCCGGTGCGGGGAGGGCGCGGTGGCCGGGCTGAACGAGGCGCTGCTGGCCAAGGCGGCCGAGCAGAAACTGCCAGCTTGGCGGTCGGCGTGCCAGGTTGGTCTTGATTACTGTCCGTGGCGTGCCGCTTGGGGGCTTATTCTGCCGATTCGGATACGATGACGGATTTGTCGTGCTACCGTTCACGATGCGCTAGTGGCACCGGGAGGTGCTTGGGGGGTTCGGTTGTTGTGTTCTGCCCTCGCCTCGGCGGCGGCCACTGCCACAGCATGTTCCGAACCGGGCGCAGAACTCGGGAAAGTGGCGGGGAAGCCCATGAAGCTCGTGTCAATGGGTGAGCCGGAGTGAGGGGGCGGTCGCGCCCGTCGGCTGAGCACGGCGCCATGGCCGCGGCGGCATTGTGGCTGCTCCTTTGCAGCGCGCTGCATGTCAGACCGGAAATGATCGTGCCAGCGCTGTTCAGCGTTGCCCCGCTGATCGTGGCCACGGTCGCTGACGAACGCCGTACGGCCGTATTCGCAGGCGCCGCAGTGGCCCTTGCCATCGGGTCCGGGTGGTGGCAGGGCGTTGCAGGCGATGCCGTCTATTGGACCCGGGTTGCGGCGGTGTGCATCATCAGCACGATGGCGGTCGTGGTGGCGGCTGTGCGCCGCCGACGCGAGAAGCGCCTGGCGCGCATGACTGCGATCGCGGAGGCCTCGCAGCTCGCGCTGCTTCCGCCGTTGCCTCCGGAGATCACGGGAATCAACATCGCGGCCCGCTACCGCTCTGCGGCACGCGAAGCCTCGGTCGGCGGTGATCTGTATGAGATCATCCCAACCGGGCACGGGATCCGGGTCATCATCGGTGACGTCCGCGGAAAGGGCCTGGAAGCCATCCTGCTCGCCGGGCAGGTCCTTAGCGCATTTCGGCGAAGCGCGGTCGCGATGCCTTCAATGGAACAACTGGCGGGCGAAGTCGGCCGGGCCATCAGGCCGCACGTGGGCGAGGAGGACTTCGTCACGGCGGCACTAGTGCAAATCGCCCATGGCGGCGAGCTCACCGTTGTCAACTGCGGTCATCACCCCCCGCTGCTGCTGCGCCACTGCGGCGACCTGCAGCCGCTGACCGACGGGAAGGCCGCCCTGCCGCTTGGCCTTGAGGATGACTTCACCGCGTTCACTGCAACCTGGTCGCCCGGCGACCGGCTCCTGCTCTACACCGACGGGCTCGTCGAAAGCCGTGACCAGCACGGAGAGTTCCTCCCAGAATCTGAGATCGCAGCGGCGCTTCTGGCAGCCGATTGCGATCAGGCACTGGACACTCTGATAACAGCCGTGCACCGGCACACTGGCGGCCACGGCCACGACGACATGGCCCTCCTGCTGCTAGAACACGGAGCACCTCCGCACAGCAGCGCCAATGGACAGCAAGCAGCCGCCCAGAGTGCTGGCAAGACGGTAGCCGCCCCTCGATATGCAGCCACAAGCCGATGACACGCTTACAAGCGGGTCATCCTTGACCTGCCACGCCAGGAACGCGCCCAACGGAGACCGCTCGCCGTAGGTGCGCGCCCGCCCCCGAGAGAAAGCCACGCCGCCCGGGGTGCTATTCGGCGACTACGCGGTGAACACCTTCCAGCCGCGCCTCCAGCCGTACTCACCCGCGTCCGCCCCGTCGCAGCGGCTGCCGATGCTGCACACACCGAACATCGGAGACGAGCTCACCACCGTGATCGGCGATGTCCGCGACGTGTCCCGGTTCCGCGGCCGGGACCGGTTCGCCGCCTATAACGGCACCGCGCCGATCGAGGTGTCCTCCGGCAATCGCGTCATCTGCCGGCTGTCGCTGGGCGGGAACCGGCGCCTGAATCACGCCATCCACATGGCCGCGATCACCCAGATCCGCTACAAGCACAGCGACGGCCGCGCCTGCTACGACAAGAAGGCCGCCGAGGGCAAGACACCCAAAGAAGCGCTGCGCGCCCTCGAACGGCAGATCAGCGATGCCATCTACAGGTGCCTGAAGGCCGGCGCGGCCCGCATCGCCGCAGTTAGCATCCAGGGCCCGGGAGGGCACGCGGGGAACGACTCTGCCGCCAGCGTGGCCGGCTCACTGAGCGGAGCCGGTCAGCGCAGGTGCAATCCCGGCTGCGGCGGGAACCAGACGGCGGGCCCTTTTGGGCCCGCCGTCTCACTAGCGGCTGTGGTTAACGTGGGGGGAACTGTGAGTTGGCGGTGGGGGCGCTGGCGGTGCAGCCGATGACCGCGCAGTTGATGTCGACGCCGACCGGGCCGTAGGGGGCGGGCTTGCCGGTGGCCGGGTCGACGCCGGTGAGCAGGTCGGGCCGGGTGGCGGCCAGGTTGAACACCACGTTCTCGTCGATCTGGCGGGTGTTCAGTCCTTCGCTGATCGCCTTGGGGGTCCACAGGGCCCAGCTGCGCGTCCCGCAGCGGGCCGGTTAAAGGCCGTGCTCGCCGAACCAGCCGGCGAGTTTGCCGGCGCGGCTGACCGCGCGCAGCCTGCGCTCGGTCTGCTGCCGGACCGCCGCGGGGGTGACGATGAGCAGCCGGTCGCCGGCCTGCAGGACGGTGGTGGGCGCGGGGACGAAGCTGCGGCCGCCGCGGACAATCAGGGCCAGGTTCGCCTCGGCGGGGAGCCGGAGCTCGAAGATCTCCACGCCGTGCAGCCTGGACCCGGCGGGGATCTGCGCCTGGAGCAGGTCGGCGCGGAGTTCTTCCAGCGGCGCGGCCTCCACGATGATCTCGATGGGCTCTGCTGGCGTGATCACGCCGAGCCGCCGGGCTACCCACGGCAGGGTGGGACCCTGCGCCAGCGTGAACACTCCGACGACGATGAAGACAAGGTCGAACAGGCGGGCCGAGCCCGGCACGCGGGCGCTGACCGGGATGGTGGCCAGCACGATCGGCACCGCCCCGCGCAGCCCGGCCCAGGACAAGAACGCCTGCTGCCGCCACGGCAGCCGCAGCGGCAGCGTGGCGGCGAGCACCGCGGCGGGCCGGGCCAGGAACACCAGCACGAGCCCGACGGCGATGGCGGGCAGGACCTGGGCGGGCAGCCGTGCCGGAGAGGCGAGCAGGCCGAGCATGACGAACAGCCCGATCTGGGCGAGCCAGCCGATCCCCTCCGCGAAGCCGCGGGTGGCCGGGCCGTGCGGCAGCCTCGCGTTGCCGAGCACTACCGCGGACACGTAGACGGCGAGGAAGCCGCTCGCCCGGGCTTGCGACGCAGCCCCGTAGCTGGCCACGATCACCGCGAGCACCGCGATCGGGTACAGGCCCGAGGCGGGCAGCGCCACCCGGCGCAACGCCAGCGCGCCGACCGTTCCGGCCGCGAGCCCGATCGCGACGCCCCCGGCCAGCTGCCAGACCACCTCGGCGGCGAGCAGGGCAGGATAGGGCGGGTGCGGGCCGGCCTGGCTGAGCAACGTCACCGCGAGCACGGCCGGCGGGTCGTTCAGCCCGGATTCCCCTTCGAGCATCCCGGCCAGCTTCGGCGGCAGCGGCAACCTGCGCAGCACCGAGAACACCGCCGCCGCGTCGGTGGGCGCCAGGATCGCGCCCAGCAGCAGCGAATCCCGCCAGGTGAAACCCAGCAGCCAGCGGGTCACGGCCGCGACGACCAGGACACTGACCGCCACCCCCACAGTGGCCAGCAGCACCGCGGCCGGGCCCGCGGCCCGCGCATGCGGCCAGCTCGTAGTCAGGCCGCCCTCGGCCAGGATCAGCACCAGCGCGCTGAGTCCCAGAACCTCCGCCAGCCCGGCATTGTCAAACCGCACCCCCAGCCCGGCCTCACCCAGCGCCACGCCAAGACCGAGGAAAACCAGCAGCGCCGGGAGCCCGGCAGCGTGCGCCACCCGGGCCGCGACGATCGCGGCGATCACCACGCCCGCCGCAGCCAGCAGGACGAAACCGAGGTGACCTGCCGTCACAGCCGTCTCCGCATCGCCCGCTCCAAGATCCGGTGCTGCCTGACCACCAGTCTGCCGGATCAGTGATCACCAGCCGGGCGCCCGCGGCCCCGGCACCTCGCGCCTGGACGGCACGAGCGGCTCACAGGGCAGCCTGTGCGCATTGCGGCTCGGCGACACGGAGGACCGAGAGACTGCCGTCACGCGGTCGGGACAACTGGACCCGGCGGGGTAGCGGGGTACCGGTAACGACGGACCCGATCAGCCGCAGCGCCCGCCGCTGACGCCGTAGACCCGTGCCGGACAGCTCCCAGATCACCACCACCGACGCGCCGATCTCGATCGGCGAGTCCAGGCCAAGCCGGCCAGCGCCACCGACCGGGCTGAGATGGCCGCGATGGCCAGCACCACGATGCCTGGCAACGTTCCAGCCCAGCGTGGCGTACTCCAGGGCGAAACCCCGGCGCAGCAGGGCCCTGCCGGCCGTGTCGCCGGCGATGACCATGGCATGAGCCTGCCAGCCAGCTGTCGCCGGTCCTGAAATCGGCGGCTCCTGGCCTGTGCGGCGGCCGGCCGGCCGGCGCCAAAAGGGGAGTGCTGCAGCCAGGCTTTCCTACCCGGGGTTACGTTGCATCTCGCCGTAGCTTCGGGAGTCCCGGGCCAAGAACGTGTTCAGGATCAGGTCCTCCCAGGGACTGGCGTGGGTGACCCTTCATCGAACCAGGCCGCGCCAGGAGCCCGCCAGACGCCCCGGTGCCTGCCCTCAGATCCTTGACGGTCAGCTCCGCTTGATCCCTTACGCCCGCGAGACGTTTGTGCGCAGCGCCGGCCCCTGTAGATGACCGTCGCGTCGGTGAACACGTCCCGGCCGGCGCGAGCACGGTCGCCATGTCCGCCTCACCGATCAGGCCCCGGAGGCGAGCCCTGGCGAACCTCGCCAGGTGCAGCCCATCCGGGCCGGTGCCGGAGAATGAGCACACCCTGCTGGGCTGTCGGCGCAGCAGTGGCCACACACGGCCCGGAACGCGTCCTGGATGATGTCGGCCAGGGTGCGTGGCACTGCACTGTGCGCCTGGTCTACGGTGTCTTGCATGGTCTCGTCCTTCCGGTTTGGCGGGGGGATGAGACCTAGGCCCCGCCGGGCGCACTCACGCCTCGGCGGGGCCGCTGTCGTAACAGGCTCGGGTGAGGTTGCACGGAAGTTGCACGGACTGTCCGGACGGCGGCGGGTCACGCCGCTCTCAACGGACAAAGCGGTGCCCTTGACCAGCACCGGAACGCGCGGCCCGGACGGCCCAGCACGGGGCGGGTCCAGGTGCTGCGCCGCCAGCCCGACGGCTCGTGGTTGCGGATCATCGACCGGCCCGAGGTCCCGCCGCCATAGCCTCCGGCGGACCGCCGCATCGAAGCAGGATGCCCGGATAATGATCTGCGGCTGCCGGGGCCGCAAGCATCGTTTCACATGGTGTAATCGGTCCTTGCCTGGACTCGGCGCGCATCGCCGCCTCGGTGCGCCCGTGGTGCGGGGTTTGGGTGGCCGCCTCAGCGCGCACGAACCGTTGTTCTGTGTCACCGCAGCGCAGGTGCCTTGACCATCTCGTTTGCCCCCTCTGCCGAGGCATTGTGTGACGCCTGGTCGTGAACGGCCGCAGGCTGCCGACGATCAGGCGGCCCCGGCCGCCCCGGCGGGCCGGTAACTGCCATGGGTCGCGAGGGGCGTATCCGCGTTATGCTCGGTTCCCCGGCGAGATGAGGGGTGGGGTGATGACGCAGGTAACGGAGCATCTCGAAACCCACGGCGTCCCGTTCGAGGCCATCGCGCACCGGCAGACCTACACCTCGATCGCCGAGGCGAGGGCCCTCGGCATCGATGCCAGCGAGGTTCTCAAGACGGTCGCGATGCGCGTCGCGGGCGGCTATGCCCTGATGGCGGTCCCGGCAACCTGCCGCCTCGACATGCATCTCGTCCAGGCAGCGGTGGGCGATCGCCATGTCCGGCTTGCCACCGAAGAGGAGCTGCGACGGGACTTTCCAGGCATCGAGCTGGGCGCCCTGCCGCCGCTTGGCTCGCTGCTGGGCGCACCGCTCTACGTCGATCAGGAGGTGCTCCAGCACGAAACGGTGGTCTTTGCCGCAGGAAGCCAGACCGAATCCGTTCAGATCAGGACGGCGGATCTACTCCAGCACGAGCAGGTGACGACCCTGCCGTTGATCAAGCACGCTGACGAGAACGGCAAGAACTGGCTGCGGTAGCCACGGGTCTATACCAGCTGCGGCTCCACCAGCATAAAGGGCTCGCTTGCCGGGCTGGCCTCGCTGGCACCGTGCGCGCTGTCCGGCTGCCCGCTGAGGCCGGCGACTGCCCGGGCCCGGTTCCCCCGGCCGGGCTGGCTCGCTGACCGGGGCCGTGCTGCCACGTCCACCCCGTCGGCTCTGCCTCCAACGGCACGACACGGCCAGGGACAAGGTCATCTTTGCATGTGGCCCATGCCGTTCGGTTGCACTACAGGGGATGCGGCCACGATCACCTGCTGACCGGCGGATCTGGTCCGTTCCTTGTCGCGGCGCCCTGCCAAGGGGCACGAATCTGCGAGCCGGCCGGAGCACCGCAGGCAATGCGACCTGTGCAGGAGAAGACCAGCGTAGGAGAGGCACCAGAACCGGCTGTTCCGCGCCGTCGGCTGCGACGAACTCGCCATCGACCCGCAACGCATAGTCGGCCCACGCGAGGAGCCACCGTCTTCCTGTCACGCTTTGTAGTACAGGCTGCCCACCGCTTGACGATCTGTATCCGCCTTATGCGCGTAATCCCAGGCCTGCCGGGCCGCCGTCAGCATAGCGCCGAACGGGGTGATCGGCGCTACGCCGCCGAGGCCTGGCCATGCATGCTGAGCGAGCGTGCGGGTCATCTGTCCGCGGCGACTGTTCGCACAGCCCTCGACCACATCGGAACATGACGGCAGCATGATGGGGGATGACAAAGATCATCTACGTATGGCCCGATGTCAGGACTTGAGTGGGGCGGCTACGGTGGGTTGCGTGGCACGCCGGTGTTGCGTACGAGTAATTCACGGCGGGGTTCTTCCGGTGGGGGACAGCGTATGACCACGACCAATGCACTCGATCGGGGCCGGGGGGCCTTTGCTCGGCGGGCCTGGGCGGATGCGTACTCCGGGCTGTCTGCCGCGGATCATGAGGTACCGCTTTCGCCTGAGGATCTTGAACGGCTTGCGGTGGCCGCTTACCTGGCCGGCCGGGACGACGACGGTGCGGGCATCTTGGCGCGGGCGTATCACGAACGGCTGCACCTTGGTGATGCGCCGCGGGCGGCCCGGTGCGCGTTCTGGCTGGGCTTCACGCTTTTGCACCGGGGTGAGTTGGCTCGCGGCGGCGGCTGGCTCGCCCGGGCCCGGCGGCTGCTTGACGACGGCGATCTGGACTGTATCGAGCAGGGGTATCTGCTTTTGCCGGCCGCGCTGCAGAGTATGGCGGGCGGCGATGCCGCGACCGCGTGCGCCGCCTTCGGCCGGGCCGCCGAGATCGGCGGGCGTTTCCGTGACCCGGACCTGGAGACGCTGGCCAGGCTTGGCCGGGGTCAGGCGCTGATCCGGCTGGCAGCGACGGCCGAGGGTGTCGCATTGCTCGACGAGGTCATGGTGGCGGTCACCGCCGGCGAGGTGTCCGCGGTGGTTGCCGGGATCGCCTACTGCGGGGTGATCGCGGCGTGTCAGGAGATCTTCGATTTGCGCCGGGCGCAGGAGTGGACCGCGGCGCTGACCCGCTGGTGCGATTCCCAGCCGGATCTGGTGCCGTTCCGCGGTCAGTGCCTGGTGCATCGCGCCGAGCTCATGCAGCTCCACGGCGCGTGGCCCGATGCCATGGACGAAGTGCGGCAGGCCCGCGACCGGCTTTGTGATCCCCCCGGCCCGCCGGTGGTGGTCGGCATGGCCTGCTACCAGCAGGCCGAGCTGCACCGGCTGTGCGGGGAGTTCGCGCAAGCCGAGGACGGCTACCGGCAAGCCCTCGAGTCGGGACGGCAGCCGCAGCCGGGTCTTGCGCAGCTGCGGCTCGCGCAGGGTCAGGTCGATGTCGCGGCGGCCGCGATCCGCACCGCGCTGGATGAGGCGCAGGACCGCGCGGCCCGGTCCAGGATGCTCGCCCCCTACGTCGAGATCGTCCTGGCCGCGGGCGACGTCCAGGCGGCACGCATAGCCGCGGATGAGCTGGCGGAGATCGCCGCCGATTTTGACGCGGCGTTCCTGTATGCCGTGGCCGCCCATTGGCGTGGCGCTGTCCTGCTCGCCGAGGGCGACGCGCGGGCCGCCCTGGTGGTGCTGCGCCGCGCCTGGACGGCTTGGCAGGAGTTGGAGGCGCCGTACGAGGCCGCGAGGGTTCGTGTCCTGGCCGGGTTGCCTGCCGGCAGCTTGGGGACGGGGACACCGCGGAGATGGAGCTGGATGCTGCCCGCCGGGTGTTCCAGGAGCTGGGCGCGGCACCGGCTCTGGCCCGGCTGGCGAAGATCTCCCGGACCGCGCAGGCCGAAGCGGCGGGCGGGCTGACCAAGCGCGAGGTGCAGGTGCTTGCTCTGGTGGCGGCCGGTAACAGCAACCGGGCGATCGCCGCCGAGTTGTTCCTCAGTGAGAAGACCGTCGAGCGGCACCTGAGCAACATCTTGACCAAGCTCGGCGTCGGCTCGCGCACCGCCGCTGCGGCGTACGCGCTCGAGCGCGGGATCTGCTGAGGCACTGCATGGAATCACCCATGGCGCCGTGCCCGGCGTTTGGGTGGTTTCCCCGAAGCCGCCGCACCTCCCGTCTTCCTAGCGTCGAAGCAGCAGTCACGACGCAGGAGGGGTGAGATGAAGCAGATCGGTGGTCAGGCGGTGGTTCTCGGGGCCGGCATGGCCGGGCTCCTCGCCGCCCGGGTGCTGGCCGATGCATACCGGCGGGTGACGGTCGTGGAACGCGACCCGCTCCCGCAGATTCCCGCGAATCGGAAGGGCGTCCCGCAGGGCCGGCACGCCCATCTGCTGGTGCCACGAGGGGCGCAGATCCTCGACGAGCTGTTTCCGGGTCTGCTCGGCGAACTCGTGGCAGGAGGCGCACCGGTGATCGGGGACTACGCGGAGCTCCGCTTCGCCCCGGGCGGTCATCTTCTCCGCCTGGTAGGCCGCCCCGCACAGCCCTTTATCTGCCAGGCCAGCCGGCCCTACCTGGAAGCTCACGTGCGCGCCCGGATCCGGGCACTGCCCACGGTCGAGATCGCCGACGAGTGCGACATCCTCGGGCTCGACACCACCGCGGAACGAGGCCGCGTCACCGGGGTACGGATCGCACGCCGGGCCGCCGGTGGCGCCGAGGACACCCTGGGCGCCGACCTGGTCGTGGACGCGACCGGGCGCAGCGGCCGCACGCCGGCCTGGCTGGCGGCGATCGGCTATGACCAGCCGCCGGAGGAGCGGCTCGGCATCCACCTCAAGTACGCCACCCGGCACCTGCGGCTGCGCCCCGGGGCGCTGGGCGGCGCGAAGGTGATCGGCATCGGCGCCGAACCAGCCCGGCCCACCGGCTTGGTGCTGTTCGCGCAGGAGGGAGACCGATGGATCCTGACGGCGTTCGGGTACAGCGGACACCACCCGCCGACCGACCCCGACGGATTCCTCGGCTTCGTCCAGGCCGCCGCCCCGGCCGACGTCTTCGCCGCGATCCGCGACGGCGAGCCGCTCGATGACATTGCCGCCTACCAGTTCCCCGCCAACCTGCGCCGCCGCTACGAGCGGCTGCGCCGCTTCCCGGCCGGGCTCCTCGTCATCGGCGACGCGATCTGCAGCTCGAACCCGGCCTACGCCCTGGGCATGTCGGTGGCCGCGCTGCAGGCCGCCGCCCTGCGCGACTCGCTGGTCGGCGGCGACCGCGACCTGGCCCAGCGGTTCTTCCGGGCCGCCGCGAAACCGGTCAACACGGCCTGGCAACTGGCGGCCGGCGCCGACCTCTCCTTGCCCCAGGTGAAAGGGCCACGGCCACTGTCAGTCCGGGTCATCAACGCCTACGTCAACCGGGCACTGACCGCGGCTGAGCGCGACCCCGTGGTGGCTGAACGATTCCTCCGAGTCGCCTCCCTCCAGGACCCGCCGCCGCGGATGTTCCGGCCCGCCACAGCACTTCGCGTCGCTCTGGGCTACCGGCGGCGGCGGCGCGCACCAGCGATCGAGGCCACCACAGGGTGCCAGCCAGCGCCCCACGCGCCTGAGAGAAATCAGACCGTCCAGGACACGGCCCGGAAGCCGCCGCAGGCCTGAGCCTGGCGCAACACCGAACGCGGGACGCCAGCGCTGCAGCAGGCAGCCGCCGCCCGCCGCCACAAGTGTGGCCCGACGCGAACGAGGCCGGTCACACCGCGTTCCGAGGCCACCCAGAACGGGAAGCTCTGCGCGGTCACCGGCGCGGGCGGCGCAGCTGTTAGCAGCCCGTATCGATAAGGAACTCGGCGGCCCAGCATTCCGATCACGCTCAGCGACTACGGCTGGTCCGCGGCCAGCGCGCAAGTAGCCGCCTCGATCTGCGTGGCCTTAGCCAGCAAACCAGGCAGTGCGCGGGTCGTCCAGAACCAGGCGTTCTGTGCGCGCTTGGCCAAGACACCGGCAGACTTCAGACCCGCGCCCGCGGCGATCTCGCGGTATCGCTGCCAAGGCAAAGATGGGAGGCTGCTGCGCGCCCGGTGCGCTAGCCGTGCTGGTCCTGCTGACTCGCCGCGCTGGCGCGCGCCATGATCTTCTGCACGATGGCGGTCTTTGAGTCCGCGTAATGCTGCACGTGCCGCCAGGTACGCTGGGCCAGGTCGCGCTTGACCTGCAGGTAGGCGGCGCGGTCTGCGTCATCGGCGCGCAGCCAGTCGCGGAACAGCAGCATCCGGTCGATCTCGGCCGCACCGACGGTAAACACGTGCAGGTTGATGTTGGTGTCCGGGCCCTTGAACAGCCGGTGCTCGAACCAGTCCGGCTCACGGATGCGCAGGACGTAGCCGGCGGCCTCCAGAGCAGGGGCGTAGGTCTGCTCGTCGGCTGAGTCGGGGACGGCCAGCAGTATGTCGATGATCGGCTTGGCGGCTAGCCCCGGCACTGAGGTGGAGCCGACGTGCTCGACCCGTACGGCTGCGTCGCCGAGTGACCGCCCGGATCCGGGCGGCCTCGCGGTCGAACAGCGCCGGCCATTGCGGGTCATACTCCGCCAGCGTGACTGGCGCATTGTGCGGGATGACCTTCCCGACGGAGATCGCCTGGAGGTCCTCCTCGGTGCTCAGCCGTGGCTGGTACTCGCTATCTGCGGGTGCCATGCGGCGGGCGCTCCTCCCGGTGGGCAGCCTGTCGATGTAACAGGAATCGGGGCCTGCCGCTCCTGACCCCTGCGGGTTCAGCAGGTCAGGTGCAAGATGGCGTTGGTGTCCGCTGGGGCCTTGGCCAGCGCGTCGATCGCCTCAGCGGTGGGCAGGATGACGAGGTCGACCTTGCGGCGGCGGGCCTCGTCCCGGACCTGCTGCATCACCGGCAGCGCGCCGTCGACACCGGTGCCGATCACTAGCCTGCGGCATCGCCACGGGATATCCTCCGCGGCCGACAGCGGGGTGTGCCCGTACTCGCTGCGGAACTTCCGTGATGCGGCCTTCTTGCGCTTGCGGATCTTCCCATGGTCGATGATCAGGTCGTGATCGTAGGTTACGCCGTCCACCCGTATGGACCCGAAGGAGTAGCCGGTGAATCGCATGCTGACGCTCCTTGCCCGCACCGGGATCGTACGGCCGGTACAGGTAGCCGGTCCAGTCCGTCAGCGATCGGCAACCTCGCTGCGGTCACGAGGTCGCGAGCCGGGGCAAACCTGTCCGCCACCGGTCCGGCGAGCCCGCAGTAGTTGTGACGCCTTCAGCTGGGCCCGCCAGGACGGGTGGAACCGAATGAAACCGTCATGGCCACCGCAGTGCGTGCGGCGGTCAATAAGATCGCTCAGTGATCCTGCGCTGCACGACCAAGCTCCTGGCCGTCATCGGCGCACCGCTCACCGACCCCGGCGCCTGCGCCAGACGCCAAAGACTGGCACGCGAACCTGTTGTAGTCCGATCGGCGCAAATGCCTGCTCCTGACCCATTCGGGTAACCTGTTCACGATCTTCGAGGCAACGTGACGGCATCGGGTCTGCGCGCCATGCTGATCACCGGCCTGATCTCCCGGGAACTGCGCCGCGAGGACCTGCCACCTGCCACATTCGGCTCCCTGGACCAAAAGGAGCTTCTCCTCGCCAAGACAGCTGACCGCAGCGTTCTAGGGTGCATGACCGACATGGCCCGCTTGTGCCGCTCGACCCCGCGCTGGTCATCGGCTATGGGGCCCGGCCGGGCGGAGCTATCGCGCGGCGGTGGCCGCGCTCGGTGACTTACTCAGTTCCCTCTACTCGCCCCGCTGACTGGCCTGCGGGCCGCCACCGGGGCCACAGCAGGACGGCAGTGCGGCATGCTCATTCGGACCATCCGGTGCCGGACACGCTCAGTGACGGGACCGGTCCGCCGCCAGCGCGAGGAACCGCCTAATCTGGGCGCTCTGCGGAAGGTCGTCGCCAGCAATCGGCTGGGCGGATAACGGGGTGATCTGCGCGCGGCCGCCGGGACGCCTATTGGGAGCTTCACCGGCGTGCCCGGCGCTGATCTGGAGGGCCTGATCCTTGATCGCCTGGTTCGCCAGGCTGGCCGGGCCGTCAGGCTCCGCCTGGTTGTGGCGGCTCCGGCCGGCGATGACCAGCAGGTGCTCGTCAACCCAGCAGACCTCGGGGCTGGGCAGGCGGGCCAGGAAGGTCGCGATGGCTGCGCGCAGCTCCTGCGGCGTGTAGAAGGAGAATGTCGAGTAGTGGCGCCCCTGGGCCTGGGCCCCGAGCCGCTCGGCCGTGCTGGTGCGCGGGTG
>WNGR01002348.1_pt1 | contig 22172 bp, 24 predicted proteins | sample 5407581 | NCBI WGS metagenome assembly WNGR01 (sample SAMN13153383, study PRJNA577476) | soil metagenome | isolation source: 80 cm soil or saprolite under Garry oak tree replicate 2 | place: USA:California | collected 2016-06-15
TGGGTGCAGGTAGTCGTGTTGGTCGCTGTCGGGATCTTCTTCCTGGTCCGGCTGGGTCTCACGCTGGCCCGGCGCGCCGGCCGGTAGGTCAGCGCCGGAAGGGGCGAACCAGGCCGGACTCGTAGGCCAGGACGACCAGTTGGGCCCGGTCGCGGGCGTGCAGCTTGGTGATGATCCGGCTGACGTGGGTGCGTGACGTGGCCGGGCTGATCACCAGGTGCGCGGCGGTCTCGTCGTTGGACATCCCGCCGGCGACCAGGGCCAGCACCTCGCGTTCCCGCTCGGTCAGCTCGCCGAGGGCCTCCGGGGCCGGCCTGCGGTGTTCGGGACGGGCGACGAACTCGCTGATCAGGCGCTTCGTGACGGTCGGCGCGAGCAGGGCCTCGCCGTCGGCGATGACGCGCAGCGCGCGGAGCAGTTCCACCGGCTCGGTGTCCTTCAGCAGGAAGCCGGACGCGCCGGAGCGCAGCGCGTCGAACACGTACTCGTCCAGGTCGAACGTGGTGAGCACGAGGACCTTCACGTCGGCCAACTCGGGATCGGCGGTGATCTGTTTGGTCGCGGCAAGGCCGTCCACGCCGGGCATCCGGATGTCCATCACGACCACGTCCGGATGGCTGGCGTGGGCCTCCGCCACGGCCGCCGCACCGTCGGCCGCCTCGCCGACCACCTCGAAGCCGTCCTCGGTGTCCAGCAAGATGCGGAATCCGGCCCGGACCAGGGCCTGGTCGTCGGCCAGCACCACTCGTACCGTCATGTGATCTCCCCGATCAGCGGCAGCCGCGCGTACACCTGGTAACCGCCGCCCGGTGCCGGGCCGGCCGTCGTCTCGCCGCCGAGTGCATGCGCACGTTCGGCCATGCCGCGCAGGCCGTTGCCGCCCGTGGTCACCGGCTTTGCGTCGTGGCCATTGTCCCGCACGGTGATCTCCAACTGGTCCCCGGACCTGGCCAGCCGGATGGTGACCGTGTCCGCGCCCCGGCCGTGGCGGACCACGTTGGTCAGGGATTCCTGCAGGATGCGGTAGGCCGCGACGTCCACCGGCGCCGGCAGGCTGCCGGCGTCGCCGTCGGCCTTGACCGTGATGCCGGCGGCCGATGCGATGCTGATCAAGTCGGGCAGCCGGCCGAGGCCCGGCGTCGGCGCACGGTCGTCGCCGGAGCGCAGCACGCCGAGGGTGGCCCGCAGGTCCGCCAGCGCCGACCGGCTGGCCTCCTTGATCGCCAGTAGCGCGGCCTTGGCCTCGTCCGGGCGCCGGTCGGCCACGTGCGCGGCAACGCCGGCCTGCACGTTGATCATGGCGAGGCTGTGCGCGACCACGTCGTGCACCTCACGGGCGATGCCGAGGCGCTGCTCCTCGGCGCGCAGCCGGTCGGCTTCCGCGGCACGCTCGGCCGCGGACCGGATCGCGGTACGGCGGACCTGGCCGACCGTGCCGATGACGACCGCGACCGTGCCCCACAGCAGCACGCCGACGAGCCGGGTGTCCATCATCGCGCTCGCGTCGCCTGCCACCAGGATGGCGACGGCCGTCACGACGACCGCGACGCCACCCGCGACGCCGGCGATCAGCGGGCCACGCAGGAACGCCAGCGTGATCAGCGCGAAGGTCGGCAGAATGGCGCTCGGCCCACCCGGCGCGCCCGAGTGGTAGTAGCTGAGTACCAGGGCCGCCGACACGAGGAACACGGTGACCGGCGCTCTGCGCCGCCACACCAGCGGCACGCCACCCGCGATCACCCACAGGGTGTTGAGCAGACCGAGGTGCTCGGCCGGGTGGTGCCACTGCGCGAACCCGGCCGTGCCACCGGTGGCGAACACGGTGAGGCCGACGGCCAGGAGCACGTCGGCGACGGGCGGCCGAATCGCCCGTGCGACAGCGCGTAGTCCTGACCTCACACCGTGACGGTACGACAGCGGGGCACGTCGCCGCGTACGGCGCGAAGCGCATCTTGGGAGTACGGAGTGAGCGGAGTGAGCGGAGTGAGCGGAGTGAGCGGGAGGAGCGGCCGCCGCACTGGCTTCGCCTGCGCGGAGCGCCAGCGGAGCGGAGGGGAAGCCAGTGCGTAACAGCGGTCGCGACGGAGCGAACCAATGACACAGTCGGGGGCGCCCCCGCGCCGGGGTGTGCGGCGACGGGGGCGCTCCCCCTGGGTGGGCCGGCGATCGCGAACTGGCCCCGGTCGCAGGGGAGGTGTGGTCACCGGGGGCCGACCAGCCAACCCGATTGGTGGTGGTGGGAGCTGTAGTTGGCTGCTAGGAACGTTACGAGCCAGTAGCCTCGTTCGGCCAGGAAACGCGGGCAAAACGTCGAGTGTGTTATTTCCAGCGAGTTGAACCGTAAAACTGTTATGCCCGACCTGGCCCGACCAATGGACCTTGTGATGGGCCGCGACCAGGTTGACACTGCCTGCAGGGGGCCAAGTGTCGAGTGAGGTGACACCGTGGTCGCGACTGTGCGCGCCCCGCACCGCGAACCGGAATACCGAACACCCAACACGCCACCGCTACCCGATCAGCTCGCCGACGCGCTGCGGGACGGCCCGTTCCACCGGGCACTCGCCCTGGCCATCGAGGTCAGCGGCCTGAGCCTGCAACGGTTGCAGGCCCGGTTGGCCGAGGTCGGCGTGCATCTGAGCACCACGACGCTGAGCTACTGGCGGACCGGCCGCAGCCGGCCGGAACGGCCGGACTCACTGCGTGGCGTGCAGGTGTTGGAACGGCTGCTCGGGCTGCCACCGGCCGGGCTGGCAATTCTGTTGGGCCCACGCAGGCCGCGCGGCCGGTGGGTGCGGCCGGAACCGGGTGTGGTCCGGGTGGAACAACTGCTGCCGATGGCGAACGTGGGCGCCCGGCTGGTGCGCGAACTGGAGATACCGCAGGTGATGGAGCTGGATCGGCTCAGTTCCGAGGACCACTTGTGGGTCGGGTCGGACCGGACGATCCAGCGGATCCTGGTGCGGCAGGTGCTCCGGGCGATCAGCGACCGGGTGACCAGGAGTTTTCTGTTGCAGTACAGCGAGAACTCGGTGCGCACGCCACGCCTGCTGTCCACCAGGTACTGCCGGGTGGGCCGGGTACGCACCGACGACGACAGCCGCTTCCTCGGCGCCGAGCTGATCCTGGACCGGGTGCTCACGCCGGGCGACACGACGATCGTGGAGTACGAGCTGGACGTGGGGCACTGCGCGGACGCGCACTTCGAACGGAGCTTCCGCACCGGCGGGCACCAGTACCTCCTGCAGGTGGAGTTCGACCCGGCGGCGATACCGACCCGATGTATGTCCTACCGTCGGCCAGGCCCGGACGCGATGCACGAGGACGTTCAGGACGCCTGGATCAACCAGGAGCTGGTGGCGCACGTCGCCAATATGGAGCTGGAGTCCGGGCTGTACGGCATGCGGTGGGAATGGGACTGACAGATGTCCGATGTTTCCCGTGGAACGTAGTGAGTTAGGTTGCCCTATCCCACTACGTTCCACGGCTCCCCCTTACCGGTCGCGCCGGGCCCGCAGGCCACCGAGCGCGGCCGTCGCGACCACCCCGGCCAGTGCCACGCTGAGCACCAGCAGCAGCGCGGGGTGGTATCCGGCCAGTACCGCGGCGGTGCTGGTGCCGTGCGTGTTCGCGTTGATCACCACGGTCACCACGGCCAGCGTGATCGCGCCGCCGACCTGGAACGCCGTCTGCACCAGACCCGACGCCAACCCCTGCTCGTCGTCGGCGACACCGGTGGTGGCCTGGATGTTCAACGCGGGGAAGGCCAGCGCGAAGCCCAGGCCGAGCAGCAGCATGCTGGGCAGGATCGTCGCCGCGTAGTTCGGCTGGGCCCCGATCCGCAGGAACAGCGCGTAGCCGACGGCAAGTGAGGTCAGGCCGACGGTCACCACCCGTGCCGCGCCGAACCGGTTGACCAGCGCGCCCGCCCTCGGCCCGCCGAACGCCACGATCAGGCCGGCCGGCAGGAACGCCAACGCCATGCTCAGCGGGCTCCAACCCAGTAGCGACTGGAGATACATCGTGCCGATGAACTGGAAGCCGATGTAGGAGCCGAACATCACCATGGCCGCCACGTCGGCCGCGATCACCGAACGGTTGCGCAGGATGCCCAGCCGCAGCAGCGGATGCGCCACCCGCTGCTCGATCAGCACGAACGCGGCGACCAGGACGGCGACCAGCCCGAACGAACCGAGGGTGCGCACGGAGCCCCAGCCGGCCTGCGGCGCCGAGACGACCGTGAAGACCAGCAGCAGCAGGGCCAACGTGCTGATCACGGCGCCGACGACGTCGTAGTTCCTGGCCCCGTCGTGCCGCCCGCCGTCCGGGATCAGCCGGATCCCGACCAGCAGCACGACCAGCGCGATCGGCACCGGCAGCAGGAAGTTCCAGCGCCAGCCGACCTCGGTCATCAGTCCACCGAGGATCAGTCCGGACGAGAAACCGCTGGCCCCGCACGCGGTGTAGATGCTCAGCGCACGGTTGCGGGCCGGCCCCTCCGGAAATGTCGTGGTGATGATGGACAGTCCGGCCGGCGCGGTGAACGCCGCCGCGACGCCCTTGATGAAGCGCGCCGCGATGAGCAGTGCCGCGTTGTCGACCAGCCCGCCCAGCAGGGAGGCGATCGTGAACACCCCCAGCGCGATGAGCAGTACGCGCCGGCGGCCGAGCAGGTCCGCGGTGCGTCCGCCCAGCAGCAGGAAGCCGCCGTAGCCCAGGACGTAGCCGCTGACCACCCACTGCAGGCCTGCGGTGGACATGCCGAGTTGAACGCGGATGGACGGTAGGGCGACGCCGACCATCGAGACGTCGAGGCCGTCGAGGAACAGCACGCCACAGAGCAGGATCAGGGCCCCCCAGAGGCGCGGGGACCAGTTCGTCGTCGACTCATCGCCTGGCTGCCCGGTCGGCTGCCGGTTTCGGTCGGTATCGGTGGTTGCCGCGGTTGTCGTCACGGCCCACAATCTACATGCAGCTGCATCTATTGCAACCACATTTAATGCAATGGACACTAGTGCACGTGCATGCTAAGGTGCGGGGGTGACGGAGCTTGCGGAGTCACCGTTCAGCACAGGGACCCTGGTCGCGAGACCGCCGAGCGCTAGCGAGGTGGGTTCGTGACCGAGAACGAACTCGTGGGCACCTGGCGTGGGCTGTTGCAGCGCTACCACGCCACGTGGTCTGCGCTGGACCGCGCGCTGCGGGACGGTCACCAGCTCGGCGCCAGCGAGTTCGAGGTCCTCGATGCGCTGACCGAGGCCAGCTGCACGGACGAGCTCCTGCACATGTCGCTACGCATGCAGGACCTCGGCGCCAGCGTGCAGCTGAGCCAGAGCGCCCTGTCCAGGGTGGTGGGCCGACTGGAAGAGGACGGCCTGGTGACCCGCACGATGTGCGGCCACGACCGTCGAGGCATTCACGTGCGGCTGACCGAAGAGGGACGAGCCAGGCACGCCAAGGCGATGATCACCCACCGCGCGGTGCTGGCCGAGAACCTGACCTGACCGCTACAGGTCGACCCCGCACTCCCGCGCGCCGAATGCCTCACAGGGCGGGTGCGGCAGCGGATGCGCCGCCGCCGGCCGCAGACCGTCCAGCGCCAGCGCCAACTGCCGGCGCCAGGCGCCCTGGTCGAACGGCTCGGTGACCTCGATGATCCGGCCGATGCCGACCGTCAGGCACAGCAGGTCGGTGGGCGCCAGGTCCGCGCGTAGCTGGCCGGCCGCCTGCGCCCTGGTCACCAGTTCGGCCAGCTGCGGATACACCTTGATGCCGGCGATGGCCATGGTCTGGCCGGCGCTGCGGTCCGCGGTCGACGCCAGTTGGCAGATCTCGGTCAGGTAGCCGGTCAGGCCGGTCCACGGGTCCTCGACGGCCAACGCCCGCTGCACGATCTCGTGGTGCGCGGCGACGGTGTCGGCGAGCACGGCGTCCAGCAGGGTCGCGCGGGTGGGGAAGTTCCGGTACAGGGTGGCGATGCCGACGCCGGCGCGTTTGGCGATGTGCTCCAGTGGCGCGTCAAGGCCCTGCTCTGCGAAGACTTCCCGTGCGGCGGCGGCCAGTGCGGCGCGGTTGCGTTCCGCGTCCGCGCGCAGACGCCGCTTCTCCCTCATCTGCCCGCCCACCGGTCCAGGATAGCCAGGTCCGGGTATCTGGATGGTTGCCTCCGGATAGTGTTAGGCTCCAAATGGAGGATGTCCTACGTTTTGAGGAGCGCGCCCGTGAACATCGTGTTGTGGGTTCTGCAAGGGCTGTTGGCGGCCGGCTTCCTGGCCTCGGGCGGCTTCAAACTCACGCAGCCCTACGAGAAACTCGGCAAGACCCTCGGCTGGGCCACGCACTTCCGGCCGCCGGTCGTCCGCATGATCGCCGGCGCGGAACTACTCGGCGGGCTCGGCCTGATCCTGCCGGCGGCCACGCACATCGCGCCGATCCTGACGCCGATCGCCGCGGCCGGCCTGGCCGTCACGATGATCGGCGCGCTGATCACGCACGTGCGGCTGCGCGACCCGATCAACCTGATGGCACCCGCCGCCGTGCTGCTGGTGCTGTCCGCCGTGGTGGCGTGGGGCCGGTTCGGGCCCTACCACTTCTGAGTTCAGCGACCGACCGCGTAGCCCTGCATGGACCGGGGATCCGCGCCTGCCATGAGCAGCCCGTTGGCCACATCCCTTGCCACGGCGGACATCCGGCCCAGCGCCCACGGGCCGCTGTCGACAAGCAGGTGTCCCGCCTCCCGCAGTTCGTCCAGTGCCGCCGCACCCAACCGGGACTCCGCCACCAACTCGCCGGGCTGCCATGACCTCGGGTGGAACGAACTCGGAAACGCGGCGGAGTGCCACACCGGGGCGTCGATCGCGGCCTGCAGGTTCAGGCCGCCGACCGTGTGCGCCAACCAGAAGCACAGCTGCCACTGGTCCTGCTGGTCGCCACCGGGTGTGCCGAACGCCACAGTCGGCGTGCCGTCGCGCAGCGCGAGTGAGGGCGACAGCGTGGTGCGCGGGCGCTTGCCGGGAGCAAGCGAGTTGGGCAGGCCCTCCTCCAGCCAGAACATCTGGGCCCGGCTGCCAAGGCAGAACCCGAGTTCCGGGATGGTGGGCGACGAGTGCAGCCAGCCGCCGGACGGGGTGGCGGAGACCAGGTTGCCGTGCGCGTCCACGACGTCGACATGCACCGTGTCGCCCCGGTTCTGGCCCGCGCGGCCGACCGTCGGCTCGCCGACCGCGCCGGAGTCGGCGGTGGCGCCGATGCCGTGGGCGTCGGTGACGAACCGGGGCAGCCGTGGCTCACGGCCACCGGGCGCGCCCGGTCGCAGTTCCAGGGATGCCTTGTCCCCCACCAGTTTCGCGCGTGCGGCCGTGTAGTCGGCGGACAGCAGCTCGGCCATCGGCACGTCCGGCACGTCGCCGTACCAGGCCTCGCGGTCGGCGAAGGCGAGCTTCGCGCACTCGATCGCCAGGTGCACGGTGCGGGCGGTGGGTATGCCGTCGGAGTAGCTCAGCTCGTCGGCGAAATGTTGTAGCAGCAACAACTGTTGGGCCAGCACGGGGCCCTGGCTCCAGCCGCCGCACTTGGCCAGCGTCCACTCGCCGAGCTCGACGGTCAGGGCGTCCTCGTAGCTCGCCTGCCAGCCGGCCAGGTCGGCGCCGGTCAGCACGCCGGCGTGGTCACGACCGGAGTCGTCACGGAACTCGTTGCGGCAGAACGCATCGATAGCATCGGCGACAAAGCCCTGGGACCAGGCACGGCGCGCCGCGTCGATCTGCGTCTCCCGGTCGGTGCCGGCCCGCTCCCCCTCGGCGAGCAGCCGTTCCCAGGTGTCGGCAAGGACCGGACGGCGGTGGCGCACGGCAATCGGACTGCCGCCGGGCAGCCACAGCGCGGCCGAACTCGGCCAGTGGTCGCGGAACAGGTCGGCCACGATCGAGATCGTGTCGCCGATCCGGTCCACCACCGGGTAACCGTTGCGGGCATAGCCGATGGCGTAACCGAGAACCTCGCGCAACGACTTGGTGCCATGATCACGCAGCAGGGTCAGCCACGCGTCCCACGAGCCGGGCACGGTCGCGGCCAGCAGCCCCGACCCGGGCACCAGCGCCAGCCCCAGATCGCGGTAGTGCGCGATCGTCGCGCCGGCCGGCGCGACACCCTGCCCGCACAGGACTTGGGGGTGCGGATCGGCCGCAGTGGTGAACACCACAGGCACCTCACCGCCCGGCCCGTTCAGGTGCGGCTCGACGACCTGCAACACGAAACCGGCGGCCACGACCGCGTCGAAGGCATTGCCACCCGCCTCCAGCAGGGCCATTCCGGCCGACGATGCCAACCAGTGCGTCGAAGCGACCATGCCGACTGTGCCGGAGAGTTCCGGTCGTGTGGTGAACACCTCCCCAACCTAATCAGGTATGGCAGAGCTCACCAACGTGCTGCTCCGAATGCGCGGAGTGTCCGAACGTGCCGACCTTAGGCTCAAAAGGTCGACATGTGGCTTAGTAGGGTGACGCCACATTTCCAGGACGTAACGTCGAGGTGGTGAGCTGCGATCCAGCAGCATCGGGGTGAACTGGGTGGGCAGGTGGTGACCATGCGGGGACCGCTGCATGGATGGCGAGCGCGCAAGGCAGTGCGCGCGGCCAGCATGTTGGACGAGATCGTGGATAGTCAGTTACCGCTGCTGGCCGGGCTGCCGGAGTCCAGCCGTCGTCGCTCAGCGGGCTACCTGGCCGAGCTGGTGATGCTGGCCCAGGCCTACCGCCACTACGCGGCCGGCTGGCTGGATCGCAAGGAACTGGAAGAGCGCAGCGTGCTCGCCATGCGTCGATTGAATAACTTCCGACATCCGCATCCGTCCACGGCACAGTTCACCGAACAGGACTAATCGACACGACCTTGACCGGCCGGTAACCTACCATCAGTAGGACGGCTCGGCCGCTGCGGTGTCTTCGTCCTTCGGAGCGAAGCGAAGCGAGCGGAGGGACGAAGACACCGCGAAAAGGCGGCCAGGCCCGCGAGCGGAGCGAGCCAATGACGCGGTCGGGAGGTCATCATGCTGGCGTTCGAGCGCATCGGATCCGGACCGCCGCTGGTGCTGCTGCACGGCGTCGGTCACCGCAGGCAGGCTTGGTACCCGGTGCTCAAGCACCTCACCGGCAAGCGCGAGGTGATCCTGGTCGATCTACCGGGCCACGGCGAGTCAGACCCACTCGTGCTCGACGGCCGGACCGGCGTGCGGATCCTGCGTGACGAGCTGACCACGTTCTTCGAGCAGCAGGGCCTGGACCGCCCGCACATCGCCGGCAACTCACTCGGCGGCCGAATGGCGCTGGAGGCGGCGGTGCTCGGCCTCGCCCGTTCGGTGATCGCGTTCTCGCCGGCCGGTTTCTGGCGCACCGACGCCGGTTTCGGCTACACCCGGCGCCTGTTCGGCACGGTCGAACGGGTCGGCAGGCGGGTCGGCGACCGAGCCCCTCGGCTGGTGCGGACGACGGCGGGCCGGGCGATGATGTTCGGTTGGATCAACGCCCATCCCAGCCGGCTGGACCCGGACCTGGCATTGGGCGACTTCCACGCCTTCGCCCGAGCCCAGCCTGCCCTGCACACGCTGATACGTGAGGCGACCCCGTTCACCGGCACGGTGCCCGCCGACATCCCGGTCACCATCGCGTGGGCGGCACGGGACCTGGTACTGCCGCCTTACCAAGCACGACAGGCCAAAGCGGCGCTGCCAACGGCCCGGCACGTCCGGTTGCCCGGCTGCGGCCACGTGCCGATGTCCGACGATCCGGAACTGGTGGCCGGCGTCCTGCTGCGCGGCAGCGCCGACTAGCGCACGACGGGCGCCCGGACCAGCACCGCGGCCAGGCCGAACGCGATACCCAGCACGGCCGTTTCCATGGTGGCCCAGGTCAACACGGCGGTCGTGCGCCGCTCGACGATCCTGGGCAGCAGCCGAAACCGGGTGTAGCCGCCGAGCACGCCGGCCGCCAGCACGCACAGCAGCTTGCCGATCAGGATCCAGCCGTAGCCGGTGGTGAACAGGGCGACGTACCAGTGCACGCCCGGCGTGGCGTACAGCTCGAACCACCCGTTGAACGCACCCGTGACGGCTACGGCGCACACGCAGATCGTGGCCAGCCGGGAGAAGCGGGGCAGCGCGTCGGCAAGCAGATCACGCTGGAACACCAGCAGAAGCAGCACCGCGAGCAGGCCACCGGTCCAGCACACCGCACCGACCACGTGGACTTCCATCGAGATCATGGTGAAGTCGCGCCAGCCGGCCGCGTCCATCGCGGCGTGCCCGGTGACGGGCAAGGGCAGCAGCGCGAACATCGCCACGGTGATCCGCAGTTCGACCGGAACCGCCTCGCCCCGCCGCACCGCGAGCACCGCGATGGCCAGGTACACCAACGCGCAGCCCGCCACCACGGCCAAGCCCTGCCCGGACGGAATCTGCCGCACGTAGGCCAGCACGTCGGCCGTGGTGACCGGCAGACCGGGCCGGTAGTCGGCCACCTCCAACACCAACGAGGTGATGGCCGCGACCAGCCACACCGCGGCGCTCACCGCGGCCACCCGCCGGGCCAGCGCCAGCGCGCCCGCCGCGTGCCGGACCCGGTTGTCGACGATGGCAGGCAGGAAGCTCATGCCGACCGTGGTCAGCGCGGCAAGGTCCACGAAGGCCCTGGACAGCGGCAGCCCGACCACGACCGCCGTGCCCGGCGCGACGATGCCCGGCACCGCGGCGCTCGCCGTCAGTGCCAGGCCGACGAGCGCGCCGAGCACCGCACCACACGCCAGCACGAGCAGCAGCGGATAGCGCGGCCGACGAACGACGGCGGTCGTGGTCGGGCCGGTCACGAACCCACCTCGCTGATTGATGACCTCACCGGCGGTTCCCACGCAAGCTCGGTCACGTGCCGTCCTCGCGACCACGACCGGTGCGCAATGCGAACCAGAGCACGACACCCAGCAACACGGCCGCGCCCACGATCCAGACCCAGATCGGCACCCCACCGGACCCACCGCCCGTGGCGGCCGCAGCCACCGCCGGCGTGCCGTTGCCGGCCTTGGCGAGCGTGAACGAGATCTCGCCGGTCACCGGGTGGCCATCGGCCGAGATGATCCGGTAACTGGCCGTATAAACGCCGGCCGGACCGAGCGGCGCAACCGGCGTGGACACCCAGTTGCCGTTGACGATCGCGTTCGCGGTGCGTTCCCAATGAGCGCCGTTCGGCCCGATCACCGTGATGATGTTGGGCCCCTGCCGAACTGGAGAGTTGAAGTCGAACCGAACCTCAGCCGGACCGCTCGTCAACGTGGCCCCCGCCGCCGGCACACTCCCCACCAGCACATCATGCGCGAAAGCCGGCCCACTCAACCCAAATACCGCAAACCCAACCAGCACAACCACAATCCCGCGACGTCGCCGATTTCGCAAAACCCGCAGGCAGACCCCCGCCCAACCCTGGGGGCTACGGCCCTTTTCCAAACTACCGTTGTCAAGCCCCGAATGGGGGGGTCGGCGGGAATCTGTGGACAGGCCGCGAAGTTGTCCACAGGCGCGCCAAGCGTCGGTCCTCATACCTCGGACTCCTGGCGGGATTGCTCCGCTGGTGTGGTGGTGGCCGCGGGCCGACGGCCACGGAGGAACGCGCCGAGGCCGAATCCCAGCGCCAACGCGGCGATCGCCAGACCGATGCCACCGAGCCAGCGGGCAGTGGTGTCCGATGTGGACTGTACTACCGGGGTGACGTCGGCGGCGGCCAGGGTCAGGGAGGGGGCCGGGTGTTCCGGTTCCGCCTGCCCGGCCACGGTCGGCTGGTTCCAGTTCACCACGTCGCCGTTGTCGTAGGTCTGGATCGTCGGCATGACCAACTCGTCGGTGTTGTCCGGCAAACCTTCGACGGCGATGGTGAACTCCTGGAACTGGCCGGGGACGATGCCGCCGCCGGCCGGTGCGGTCCACGTGATCGACTGGACCGCCTTGGTGACCGTCAGGTCGGACATCTTCACCGGTTTGGCCAGTGTCGTCATGGTTTCCTGCGGGGTCCAGCCCGGCACCGGCTTGATCGCCGCGTTGGACAGCGGGCTGGTGGCCGAGAAGTTGACCTGCACCTTGACGGTGTGCGCGGCGTCCTCCTCGTTCGGTACCCGGAACACGATCTCGGCGTCCGCGCCCTTCGCGGGGTTGTCCGGGCTGTGCGCGGAGACGTGTGCCGACGCGGCACCGGCACCGAGGAGGACGAAAAGGGTTGTCGCGGTCAGGATCGCGCCGGTACGGGCGATCGGTCGTCGTGTCGACATGTCGGTCGTACTCCACGTGTGTGCGCACCGGCGCGACCGATCGCGGCCGGTGCTCGTTCGATGGGGACGGGTGCGGGTGACCGACCATCGGTCGGTCAGGCCGGCACCGGCGGCCCCCGGCGCGGGCTGGCCCGGCACAGCAGCACGGCCATGGCCCGGTCCACCGGCACGGCCCAGCACCACGACACAGGCGGCCCGACAGGCGGGGGCGGCGCTACCAGGACTCGAGGGAGCAATACCGCCACAACGCCGGCCAGCCCCAACACCACCGCATCGGCCCTGGCCAGTACAACGGCCGCGACCACCACCGCGGCCGCGTGTGCACCGGTCATCACCAGCGGATTCACGACGTCCCCTGACATGCCCTGGTCGGCCACCGACAGCAGCACGTGCGTGGCCAGCTGCGCGGCCCCCAGCACGAGCAGGATCGCGCCCTGGCTCCGACGACGGTCGGCCAGCGCGATCCCCACGGCGGCCACACCCACGGTGAGCAGCGCGGTCAGCCCGGGATCCGGCACCATGCCGCCGGACACCGCGTGCGCGGCAACGGCCAGCGCGGCCGACATGACGGCCAGCGAGACACCCCGGACGATCCGGAGTACGCCCCTGGTCGGGGCCGGCTGACCTGTCACGGCTCAAGAGCCTAAGCCGCAGATTGGGGTATCTGTCCCCCAGGTTCAAACCATCGGGTGAAATCCGGCGCGGCCCTCAAGTCCTCTTCGAAGGCACGCCGAGCCGGCGGAGCAGCTCCTGTTCGATCGGGTCCAACCCGCGCGACACCGACTTGTGTGCGGCCCGCCGCCGGGAGGTGGGCATCCGCTCCGCGGCCCGGACGGCGGCGGCCAGCTTCGTCAGGGTGTCCCTGGCCCGCGCGGCGTACGCCCGGTCGTCGGCACCGGCCGACTCCCGTGACTCCAGCTCGGCCAGCGACTCGTCGGCGCCGACGATCCGCACGTGCAGCGCGCCACCCCGGCCGGTGAACTCGGGCAACTGGGCAACGCCGATCCCGAGCCGGCGCGCCCGGTAGCGGTCCAGGCTGTCCCTTGCGGCGCCGGCGGCCTTCACGAGATAGGGCGTGACCACCGGCAACACGACCGGCCCGATGACCTTCGCCACGCCGACCAGGTTCTTGGCGCTGCTGGGCGTGAATCGAGGCTTGGACTTCTTGAGGGCCGCCATAGTCGAAATCTAGTGGCCGGCACGGCCGCGAGCACGTCCTGACCGCTCCACCGGCGATGAAGTCCGTCCTGGACGCTCTAGAGTGTCTGACCGTGAACAATCCGGTGCTGCTCGATGCTGGCGTGGTCACCCGCTGCCGTCGCCGGGTACACCTGGACAACGATCCGACCATGGTCGACGTGGCCAAGGCACCCCCCGATCCGGCCGGTGAGCAGCGCGCCGCGGACGCGACCGCGCACCGCCGCACAGTCGGCGACGGACTGGCCCGGCTGTTCGGTTCGGCCTGGATGGAGATCCCGACCGGACCGGACGTGACGTCGGCCGATCGGGAACGCGCCACCGTGGGCGCGATGCAGGCCGGCGCCCGGTTCATCTGGAACGCCCAACTGCCCCGTGACCCGGTCGGCGGCCGGCGCGGCCGGATCGACCTGCTGGTGCGCAACGGCACGGGTTACCTGCCGGTGCTCGTGGTCCGGCACAAGGTGACCGATCCCGGCACCGGGGCGCGCACGTCGCCGCTGTCCGACCCGACCCCCGATGGCAGCCGGGCCGATCCGCTGCGCAAGGCCCGGCCACAGCCACGGGACCAGCTCCGCCTGGTGCACATCCGGCAACTGCTGCGGGCGGCCGGCATGGCCGCGGTCGGCCGGGCGGTCGGCGGGGTCATCGGCCTTGACGCGGATGCCGTGCTGTGGCACGACCTGGAGGCACCGTCGTGGCCCGGCGGTCGCACCGCGCTCTCGGAGTACGAGGCCCGGTTCGCCGACCGGCTCGCGATCGCGGACGCGGCCCGGTCCGGCGCCACACCGCTGGCGTGGCCGTCGCGGATCATGGACTGCCGCAGTTGCCCGTGGTGGCCGACGTGCGCGGCGGACCTCACCGCGGCCAGGGACGTGAGCCTGGTGCTGCGCGGCGAGGACGCCGTGGCGCTGCGGCACGCCGGGGTGCGGACCGTGGACGAGTTGGCCGCGCTGTCGCCGGCCGAGGAACCGCCGGTGCCGCTGGTCAGCATCCCGTTCACGGACGCGGTCGCGCTGGCGCGGGCGTGGCTTGCCGACATGGCGGTCGTGCGGCGGGTGCGTGCGGTTTCGGTGCCCAGGGCGGACATCGAGGTCGACGTGGACATGGAGAGCTTCGGCGACTCCGGCGCGTACCTGTGGGGCAGCCTGCTGTCCGGGCCGAAGGTGGCCGAGCTGGACCTGCCGCCGGGGTACCGCGCTTTCGTTACGTGGCAACGGTTGCCGACCCGGGACGAGGCCCGCTCGTTCGGCGAGTTCTGGCAGTGGCTCACGGACGTGCGGACACGCGCGTCCGCCGCCGGCCTGAGTTTCCGCGCCTACTGCTACAACGAGCTGGCCGAGAACCGGTGGCTGCTGGCGTCCGCGGACCGGTTCGCCGGCACACCGGACGTGCCGGACCGGCAGGCGGTCGAGTCGTTCATCGAGTCGGAGGCATGGGTCGACCTGTTCCGGATCGTCACGGACACTTTCCTGTGCGCGCACGGGAAAGGCCTGAAGACGATCGCGCCGGCCGCGGGTTTCCACTGGCGCGACCCGGAAGCCGGCGGCGAGAACTCGATGCGCTGGTACCGCGACGCGGTCGGCTTCGACAGCGCACCGGCCGATCTGAGCCAACGACGGCGGCTGCTGGACTACAACGAGGACGACGTGCAAGCCACCAAGGCGCTGCGCGAGTGGATGTCCTCGGTGGACATGGAAAAACTCCCCTATCTCGGCGACCTGTGATCAGCGGGGCGCCATGCGCAGGGCGCCGTCCATCCGGATGACCTCGCCGTTGAGGTAGTCGTGCTCGACGATGGCGACCGCGAGTTGGGCGTACTCGGCGGGCTGGGCAAGGCGCTTCGGGAACGGCACCCCGGCAGCCAGCCCGGCGCGGAACTCGTCGCTCACCCCGGCCAGCATCGGCGTGTCCACGATGCCCGGCGCGATCGTCATCACCCGGATGCCGAACTGGGCCAGGTCACGGGCGGCCGGCAGGGTCAGGCCGACCACCCCGCCCTTGGACGATGCGTACGCCGCCTGGCCGATCTGGCCGTCGAAGGCCGCGATCGAGGCCGTATTGATGATCACGCCACGCTGGTCGCCGTCGACCGGGTCGGTCTGCGCGATGGCGTCCGCGCCGAGGCGGAGCACGTTGAAGGTGCCGATCAGGTTGATCTCGATCACCTTGCGGTAGGCGTCCAGGTCGTGCGGGCCCTTCTTGGACAGGATCCGGCCCGCGGTGCCGACGCCGGCGCAGTTCACCACGATGCGCAGCGGGCCGTCCTCGGCGGCGGTGTCCACGGCCGCGCGCACCTGGTCCGGGTTTGTGACATCGGCGGCCAGGTAGCTGATTCCGGGCACGCCGTCGGCAGCGGCCTTCTCAACCGCGCCAGGCAGGTCGAGGCCGAACACGCGGGCACCCCGCTCGGCCAGGGCACGTGCGGTCGCGCCGCCGAGGCCGGACGCGCCGCCGGTCACGATCGCCACGGTGTCCGCGATCCGCATGTGGTCCTCCTGCTGCAGCTGCTGACGTCGTTGTCCGCCCGAGGTTATCCGGCCGGCAGCCGGTCATCGTCGTGAGTTCGACCTCATCAGCGGCGTCCGGGTGGGCAGATCTCGTCCAGGACGGCCAGGTCGCGTTTGGTGGGGTGCCAGTTGCCCGCGATCGCATTGGTCTGGACCTGTTCGATCGTGGTGGCGCCTGCGATGACCGAGCTGACCGCGGGCTGCGCGGCCAGCCAGCCGATCGCCACCGTCGCCATGTTGATGCCGCGCTCACCGGCGAAGGCGCGCAGGGCCTCGATTCGGTCCCACGGCGCGCCGGCCAGCAGCGCCTCGCGGCCGGACAGGCGGCTGCCGGGCGGGGGTGCGGCCGTGGCGTGATACTTGCCGGTCAGCAGGCCGTTGGCCAGCGGGAAGTACGGCAGCAGGCCGATGTCGAACCGGCGACAGGCCGGCAGGACCTCGCGCTCGGCCTCGCGTTCCAGCAGCGAGTAGTGGTTCTGCGCCGACACCGGGGCGGCCACGTTGCGATGCACGGCGGTCCAGGCCGCGTCCGCCACCTGCCAGCCGGCCAGGTTGCAGTGGCCCACGTAGCGGACCTTGCCCGCGGTGACCAGTTCGTCCAGCGCCGCCAGGGTTTCCTCCAGCGGGGTGCCGGGATCCGGTCGGTGCAGCTGGTACAGGTCGAGCCAGTCCGTGCCCAGGCGGCGCAGGGACGTCTCGACCGCGCGGTGGATGTACCGGCGGGACCCCCGCGCGCCGAAGTCGGGGCCGTTGTCGCCGTGCATGTCCATGCCGAACTTCGTCGCGATCACGGCCCGGTCGCGGCGGCCGGACAACGCCTTGCCCAGCAGTTCCTCGCTGCGGCCGCGCGGGGAACCGTAGACGTCGGCCACGTCGAACAGCGTGATGCCGGCGTCCAGCGCCGCGTCCACGACCGCTCCGGTGCCGGCTGGCGACTCGGTCGCGGTGCCGGGCCGGCCCAGGTTGTTGCATCCCAGACCGATGACGCTCACGGCCAGGCCGGAGCCACCCAGGCGACGGTGTTCCACGAGTAGCGGACCCTACCCGTACCTGGACCAACCGGCGGTGGTGTCGCCCGTTCGGACGCTGTGCAGCCGCCGGCGCAACTCCGGCACCACATGGGGGTTGCTGCGCAGGATCGGCAGCACGCTCGTGGCCAGCTTCAGCTCCCTGACCTCGCGCAACACCGCAAAACCCGGCCATCGCGTGACGTCGAACCCGTACTGGCGGGTGAACGCCGCCGCCGAGCGACGGGAGCCGCCGAAACGACGCAGGCCGACCGGTATCGGCGTCAGATCCCACTCCGGCGGGCCAAGGCACGTCGAGTCGAAGTCGCACAGCACCGGGCCCGCCGGGCCGGGTACCAGGTTGCCCAGATGGGCGTCGCCGTGCACGACACACGTGGCCAGCGGGTAGTGCAGGGCAGCGAGTGTCTCCTCCAGTTCGGCACAGCGCTCCTCGAGGAACCGGCGGTCCGCGACGTCGAGGCCCTCCGCGTCACCGAGCCGGCGGCGGACGTCGTCCAGTGGCTGCCACGCCGGCAGCTCGAACGGCGGTGGTGGCAGGCCGTGCATGCGGCGCAGCAACACCGCCAGGTCCCGCGTGGTGGGCGACCGGCGACCCGGCGGCACGGCCTGCCACACCGTGGCCAGGTACCCGCCGACCGCGACCGGCTGCGGCACGCCGGGCAGCAGGCGGACGGCCGGCACGTCGTGCTCGGCCAGCCAGCCCGCCACCCGGACCACCTTCGCGGCCCGGTGGCGCAGCGCGGTCGACCCGGCGATGCGGACCACCACCGGGTCGCGGTGCAGTCGGAACACCGCGTTCGCGGTGAACTTCAGCAGTCGCGCCCGGCGATGGTCCAGGCCCGCGCGGGCACACACCTCCGCCAGTACCTCGGTCAACCGCTCAGGTGTGAAACGACCTTCCGCTGCTGTTGGACGACCTTCTGCCGGCCCGTCATCCTGGCCGGCGGCCGGCGCTGGCGCGCCAGGTTCCGCTGGTGCCGACATTGGTCACCGCATCCCGGACATGCGTCGTGGTCAGTTCAGGAATCTGTCGATCCGTTCGGACAGGTCCCGTGCATCGCTGTTGTTGCTGCGCTTGTCCGCCTCGATCTTGAGAGGGATGATCCGCTGCCTGGTCCGGGCGGACTTGATCCCCTCTGCCATGTCAACGGCGGACCGGCCGACCCTGGCACCGTGGTCGACGTCGCCGTCGATCATGTGGTTGGTGGCCAGCATGGACAGGTTGAACGCCTTGCTGCGTGCCATTTCGTCGCCGTACGTGCCGATGGCCCTGGTCAGCGCCGGGATGGCGAACCGGGTGTGCTTGCGGTCCACCTCCATGGCCAGTACCGAGTGGACCGTGCCGACCATCGCGTACAGGTCCGTCTCGTCGAAGAAGCTGACCCAGGAGTCCGGATTGGTGTGGTCCGCGCGCGCGAACTCGTCCTTGGTCCGGTTGATCAGCTTCATCGCCTGGCGTTCGTTCTTCAGCGCCGCGTAGGCCCACGCCTCGTTCGCGCACAGCACCGCGACCGCCAGTTCCGAACCGGACTCCTGTGCCGCGATCTGTCCCAGCTGGAACAGCTTGAGCGCGTCGTTGGGGGCGTCCTGATGCAGGTAGACCCGGCCCATCCGGTACAGGATGTTGGCCACCAGTGGGTCGTTCTTGCCCGCCCGTGCCAGTTCCAGCGCGTGCGCGAAATGGTTTCGCGACGCGTCGATCAGCCCGCTGTCGAAGGATGTCCAACCAGCCAGATTGTGCAGGTCAGCGAGGGCTACGAAGAGCCGGTCGCGGACCTGTTCCGTGGCATTCGCGTCGAGCAGCTGCTGTCCCCATGACAGCTGCGCGACCACCGCATCGCGGCAGAATCCCCCGCCGTACTGGTAGTCCAGCGCACGTAGCGCCCTGGTCGCGGCCTCCACCTGCCGGACGTCGGTTATACCGATCCGTCCCGGGGCCGGGGCCTGGGCGGGGTGCGCCACCCACGACGCGGAGTCCTTGCTCATCGTGGCCGCACCCATGGTGACGGCCGCGGCATGCGCGAGGAACCTCCGTCGCTTCACCGACTCGTCCTCCTCAGCCTGGGGGTCGACCTCCGAAGTGGCGACCCTCACCGCAGTGGCCTCGTCGTATGCGAGGCCCATGTAGCCCCTCGGGATACTCAGGCCGTCGGCGATTCGGGCCAACACGTCATAGGCCATCACCTGGCGACCCTTGAGGATCTCCGAGACCTCGGACTGTGACTGGCCGGTGAGAGCTGCGATCTGACGTTGCGACACGCCCCTGCGACGGAGCAGCCGGTAGATCTGGCTGACGTCGCGGTTGGACAGCGCGTCGCGCATCTCCCGCTGATCCCAGACATCGGGTGTAACAGGTGAGCCCTGCGATCCGATGGTATTCAATTGCGCCCCCTCACAGTCCGTCGGGCGTCAACCGCAGGGTAGAGCCATTCCGCAACGATCGAGAAGAGCGGATCGGTGAGGCTGATCGGCTGCGGTGAACTCGGTTGACCGCTTAGCGTCGGTGTACCACCGATCGGCGCTCTGGCTCCCCACTGAGGGTGCACAAGTCCCAGTCTAGATTCTGGTAAGCAGTCGAGCACGGAGGGAAGCGAAGCAGTGGACGTGGTCGGGCTTCGCTCCGAACCGGAGTTCGGTGTCAACATGGGTGTCGACGATCGACCGGCGCGATCCCGCCAGTGGCGGATCCGCTGCCAGGACGTGGCGAACCGGGAACGGTTCGTCACTTTGTTCGTCGAACACGGCAGGGTGGTGCTCGTCGGTCCCCCCGGCGAGTCCGCGGTGCTCTCGCCCGGCCAGCTCAACCAGCTGCGGGCCGCCCTGCAGGAAGCCGCCGACGAGGCGGAAAGGTGACGGTGACGTTTCGGTGGACGAGATCCTCGGGCAGGTCCTGCGCAACGCGGTATGGGAACGCCTCGACATGCTCTCCGAGCTGGCGACCCGGGCCGACGCGCCGTCCCTGCTGTCCGTGGCACGTTCCGAACTCCCCAAACTGACCGAGGGCTGGCGGGCCATGTTGGCCGCGCACGAGCCGGACGACCGGGGCAACTGCCCCGAGTGCTCCAGCAAGTGGCGCCAGCAGTCCTCACCGTGCGCAGTGTGGCGCGCCGCATACGAACACCTGGTCGCGGGCGGTCTCGCGCCCCGTCCAGCACGCCACCTGCGGGTCGGCGTGACCCGGCGCGCCGTGGCAGGCGCGCACTAGAGCTGGCGGCGATGGCGCCCACGTCGGCCCCCGATCCGGCGTGGTCCCTGACACCGCCACTGGCCGGCGACTCGGATCGACCGTTCCCCCGACCGAGCCGAACCGGGTCGTCGGCCACATAACTTCATCCCCCACGATCTCCGCGGGCCGGTGCTGCTGCACTCCCCCTCCCCCGACCGGCACCGGTCCGCGGATTCCAAACCTGATAGGCGACCTGTGCTCGCGGAGAGCGCTCGCTGGTCAGGTTTGGCTGCTTTCTGGGGGCCAAGCCCCCAGACCCCCGGCCGGCGGGCTGCCGCCCCCGGACCCCCGCGCGTGATCGGCCCTGGCGGGCCTCCACTTCGTCGTGCTGGTCGCTGTATTTCGTCGGGGCTGGTAGCTGTCAAGATGGTTGGCCACCTGTGCACAACTCCGCTGCCGCCTCACTCTAGTGCAGGGCCGCGTTGATCTTTCGGGGTTTCAGGCGGCTTTGAGTGGGGTGCCGTCATAGGTCCAGCGGTAGGGCTTGGCGTCGGTGGTGTCATAGTCCAGGACGAACGCGTCGATCGTGTCGGTGAGGTGCTCACCGTGTTTGGGTGTGAAGTGGACATGGAACCGGGGATGCGCGGCCAGCCACGCCCGGGTCTTCTTCGCTGTGTGCGAGGAGCCGTTGTCCATCACCAGATGGATGTCCAGCGCCGGATCGGTGCTGGCATCCAGCAGCCGCAGGAACGCGATGAAGGTGACGGCGTTGTTGCGCCCGATCCGTTCGGTGAGCACCTGTCCGGTGTGCACGTTCAGCGCGGCGATGATGGACACGGTGCCGTGGCGGACGTACTCGAACTCACGACGAGTTCGCCGACCTGGCTGTTCGGGCTGGTCGGGATGCTTACGCGACCGGGCGGTGATCCCGGTCTTCTCGTCCACCGACAGCACGACCGCTGCGGGTGGGCAGGCCTGGTAGAGGGTGCACACGTCGGTGGCTTTGGTGAAGAACTCCGGGTCGGCCGGGCGGGTGAGCCACCCGCGGACCAGGTGTGGTTTCAGGTCCGCACCGCCCAGGATGCGCCCGATCTGTGAGGCGGACACGCCGATGTCGACCAAGTGTTCGGCGAGCAGTCGGTGGGTCCACACGGTGTCGGCGCCCGGTGGGATCGCGGTCGCGGCGGCGATGATCGCCAGTCGGTGGTGTGGGCTGTAGCGGGGACGTCCTCGTGGGCGTGGCCGTTCCCGCAGCGCGGCCATGCCCTCGGTGGTGAAGCGTTTCCGCCAGGCGCGGATGGTGTCGACATGCCGCCCCAGCCTGCGGGCGATCTGGGCGTTGGCCATCCCGTCGGCGGCAGCCAGCAACGCCATGGCCCGCGTGACCTGTCCGGCGGGGGCGGTCCGCGAGGCGGCCACGCGTGTCAACTCGGTGCGCTGCTGCTGGTCGGGCACGATCACGAACGGACTCGCTAACGGCATGCCCACCCCGGGTTTCGATCACCTCACACACTGGTGTTGGTGATCATGAGGTGGAGGGGTGGGGCTGACCAGACACGACACGCCGAGGGCCGCTTCGTGCTCGGGTGCCCGACCGGCAGGATGGGTCTCATGCCCAGTCCCAACCAGGCACACGCCGACACGGTGCGCCAGCGTGTGCTCCCACGGGCTCGCCGCTGGCCGCAGATCAGGGAGCTGACGGTGCGGTACCGCGCTGGTTTCGCTTACATCACTGTGGTGCTCGATGACGGTGAGGATCTTCAGCTGTGCCGCCTGCGCGACACCGGCCAACCTGATGAGTGGGGCTTCGCGCTGTACACCTACAGCGGCGACCGCTACGAGGACAACATCCTGCCGACCGGGTCAGCTCGCGGCACCCCGGAGGACGCATTCGACTGTGCCTGCGGGTTGTACCTGGGTGATCCACCCGCCGAGTCAGACCCCCGAAGGATCAACGCATTGCTGCACTAG
>WNGR01002059.1_pt1 | contig 22160 bp, 19 predicted proteins | sample 5407581 | NCBI WGS metagenome assembly WNGR01 (sample SAMN13153383, study PRJNA577476) | soil metagenome | isolation source: 80 cm soil or saprolite under Garry oak tree replicate 2 | place: USA:California | collected 2016-06-15
AGATCCTGCTGGTCAACCCCAACACAGGCACCTGCCCGGTGTTCCGCTCCCGCCGCGACGCCGAGATAACGATCGGCATCTACCGGCGAGTCCCGGTGCTCTGGCGGGACGAGCCCGAGGAGAACCCCTGGGGCGTGTCGTTCCTGGCGATGCTGCACATGGCGAACGACTCGCCATTGTTCCGGACCAGCGATCAGCTGGGGGCCGACAGCTGGGCCCTGGAGGGGAACGTGTTCGTCAAGGACGGCAGGCGGATGCTGCCACTGTACGAGGCGAAGATGATCCACTACTTCGATCACCGGCTCGGTACCTACGAGGGCCAGACCGAGGCCCAGGCCAACGTCGGCACGCTCCCACGCCTCACCATCGAGCAGAAGGACGACCCCGCCTTCGCCGTCCTACCCCGCTACTGGGTCCAGGAGTTCGACACCCGCAACGAGCAGAAGTCCAAGCCGGACAAGCCCGTCTACGACCTCGGCGTGACCTCCCGCCTGGCCGCCAAGCACTGGGACCACGACTGGCTCCTCGGCTGGCGCGATACCGGGCGCAGTACCGACGAACGAACCATAATCTGCTCAGCTTTCCCCGCCGTCGCTGTTTCGAACAAGCTGCCAGTCGCGCTGACCCCGGGCGGCAGGTTCCTTGCGTCGATCTTTTCAAGCTTCGTGTTCGACTACGTGGTAAGGCAGAAGGTAGTGGAGCGACGCTTAATTTCTTCTTGGTGAAGCAGTTTCCTACACTGCCACCCCAGGTGTACCAAGAAGGGTGCGGCTTCGACGCTTCGCAGACGCTTGATAGCTGGGTGACCAGGCGAGTTGTGGAGCTGAGCTACATCACTTACGACATGGAGCCGTTCGCGCGGGATCTGGGGGATGAAGGGGCGCCGTTCCGGTGGGATGAGGAGCGGCGGGCGCTGCTGCGGGCCGAGCTAGACGCGGCGTACTTCCACCTGTATGTCATCGGGCGAGACGACGCTGACTACATCATGGAGACGTTCCCGATCGTGAGACGCCGGGACGAAGAGCGGTTCGGCGAGTATCGGACCAAGCGGCTGATCCTCGAGATCTACGATTCCATGGCCGATGTGATCCGCACCGGCGCTCCGTACCAGACGGTTCTCGACCCTCCGCCCGGGCACGGCCCGCGCCATCCGCCGCGGCCCGGTCCATGACCGCGTTCCCGCGCTGGCCCGACCGCTCCGGGCATCAGCAGTATGATAGATGGTATGACACGACGGAAGATCGCCATCACGCTGCCCGAGGACCAGGTGGCCGCGGCGCGCAGAGCGGTGGCGGAGGGACGTTCGCCGTCGGTGTCGGCCTACATAGCGGAGGCGCTGGCCCGGCGGGATGCCGACGATGAGTTGGCGGAGATGCTCGCGGAGATCTACGCCGAGGCCGGGCCGCCCAGCGACGCCGACCGGCAATGGGCCCGGCGCGCGCTCGGCCTGGAACCGTGACCGGGGCGACGCTCGACACCGGCGCGCTGATCGCGCTCGAGGTGGGCAGCCGCCGGATGGCGGTCCTGGTCGAGGAGGCGCTCGCCAGCGGGGCCACGCTGGCGATCCCGGCGGGCGTTCTGGCCCAGGCCTGGCGCGGCGGAGCACGCCAGGCCCGCATCGCCCGCCTGCTCAGGGCTTCTATCAGCTCCGTGATTCCGCTGGACGAGCGGGCCGCGCTGCGGATCGGCGCGAGGTGCGCGATCACCGGCGTCCCGGACGTGATCGACGTCTCGGTGGCGCTATGCGCCCGCGACCGCGCGCAGCCGGTGATCACCACCGACCCCGGCGACCTGCGCGCCATCGACCCGTCGCTCTCGCTGATCGCTCCGTGAGGCCGTTATGACCGAAGACGTCGTCCGCCGCGGCCTGCTGCTGCGCACAACGCTGGAGATCCTCCGAGACGCTGGCGTGGGCGTCAGAGTTCCGCAGCCTCAGGTTCTCGACCAGCTAAGACAGCGGGTCGACCTGAACGCCGCCGAGCTCAGCGTGAACGACAGCGGAGGTACCCGCTGGGATTACGCCATCGGATGGAGCACAGGTGACGCTGCCACGATCGGCTGGATGACCAAGATCGATGGCTGGGCGATCACGGAGGCGGGCATCGATGCCCTGGAGACCTATCCTGATTCGGACGCATTGTGGCAGGCTCTCCGTCACCGCCGCGCGGAGATACGTCGCGAGCGCATGCGTGCCAAGGAGGAGCTGAGCGGGAGCGAAGAGCGGATAGCCGGGCTGGTTGCGGCACTTCCCGCCGGGTCGTGGACCTCGTACGCGGACCTGGCCGAGATCGCCGGGGCCTCGGAAAACACCATAGCCACCTTCCTGGCCGCCAAGTACGTGTCCGGCGCTTACCGGGTTCTCACCAATGACGGAGACGTGCCGCCCGAGGGCATGACGTACGTCAACTACCGGGGAATCGACCTGCAGGCCAAGCTCGCCGCGGAGGGGGTGGAGTTCGATCATTCTGGCCTGGCGGGCCGTCGGCAGCGGGTCACGGCCGAGGAACTGCGGGAGCGCATCGCCGAGTTGCCCGAGGAGTCGGCTGAGCCACTCACGCCGAGCGCGTGGATGGTGCGCGGGACCAGCGTCGAGGGCTACAACCTGGTGGACCAGTGGCTCGACGGCGGCTGGGTGTCGCTGGCCGCGTCCAGGCTGGCACCGCTGGTGCTGGACCAGGCCCTGGGTCCGGCGGACCTCCGGCATGCGGTCAGCAAGGCTTACGACAACAGGTCGGTGAGCTACCAGCAGCAGCGGCTCACCGAGTTCGAGCGGTTCCTGCACCGGATGCGGGACGGCGACCTGGTCCTGACCACCTCACACGGCGAGGTGTTCCTCGGCGAGATCGCCGGGCCGCCGCGCTTCACCGAGTCCGACGGAGGCCGGTCCAACCTGCGCCGGGCGGTGCGCTGGCTCAACCGCGGCCGGCCGGTACAGCGGGATGACCTGCACCCCCCGCTGCCCGCGCTGCTCGCGGACCAGGCGTACGTCGTCGACCTCACCGAGGCGCTGGACGAACTGGCCAGGCTCGCGGACCCCTTCCGCCGGGCAGAGCCGGGCGCGACCGCGCCGGCCATCCCGCCCGTTCCCGAGGCGCCTCCCGCCGTCCGGCCGGCGCTGCCCGCCGCCACCCCGCAGCTCGCCGCCGGCCTGCTGGTGCCGCAGCAGTGGCTGCAGTTCGTCACCGACCGGCTGCAGGCCCGCAGCCAGGTCATCCTGTACGGGCCGCCGGGCACGGGCAAGACCTACCTGGCGCGCGAGCTGGCCCGCCACCTCGCCGGCGGCCTGGACCACGCGGTGAAGCTGGTCCAGTTCCACCCCTCCTACAGCTACGAGGACTTCTTCGAGGGCTTCCGGCCGCGCAGCGTCGACGGTGCGCTCAGCTTCGTGCTGACCTCGGGACCGCTGCGCACGTTCGCCGAGGACGCCGCGGACAACCCGGCGACCCCGTACGTTCTGATCATCGACGAGATCAACCGGGCCAACCTGGCCAAGGTCTTCGGCGAGCTGTACTTCCTGCTCGAGTACCGCGGCGCCGCGATCAGCCTGCAGTACTCCCCGGAGAAGACGTTCCAGCTCCCGCAGAACCTGTTCATCATCGGCACGATGAACACCGCCGACCGGTCGATCGCGCTGGTGGATGCCGCGATGCGCCGCCGGTTCGCGTTCATCGAGCTGCATCCGCGCAGCGACCCGGTGCGCGGGCTGCTGAGGGAATGGCTGGTCAGCAACGAGATCGCCAGCTCAGCGGCGGACCTGCTCGACACCCTGAACGGTGAGATCGGCGACCCCGAGTTCGCGATCGGCCCGTCCTATTTCATGCGTGAGGACATCTATGAGCGCGACGACGGGCTCGACCTGGTCTGGCAGACCGAGATCATGCCCTTGCTCGAGGAGCAGTACTACGACCTCGGTCGCGACGCCGTTGCCGACCGGTTCGGCCTGCCAGCGATCCGCAAGATAGTCCGGGCTCGCTCGCCTGACCCTGATCCCGTGCCTGCCGTCGACCCGGCGCCCGCCGACGCTGTCGGTGAGACGGCCGGATACGGCGGAGACGAGGAGAACCAGGCTCCATGATCCGGATCGAGCTTGCCGAGCTTGAGTCCGACCAGCCATGCGACCTCACCAGGGCACAGGGGTTGCTGCTGGCCGGATCCGGGGTCGTGGCCTGCCACCCGTCGCCGTCGGAGCCCGGTACCTGGCTGGTGTCCGCATCCGGGAAGGTCGGCGCGGCGCGGGCCGGCGACGTGGAGATCAGCATCCGGCCCAAGGTCCGCATCGACCGGCTGCTGTTCCTGGCCGGCTACGCCGTGAACCCGGCGGGCTGGCGCGACGAGCAGGTCCCGCTGCCCGAGGCCGACGACCTGGTGCCAGCCGTGGCGCACGCGCTCTGGCGGCAGGCCGAGCGGGCGCTCCGTCCCGGACTGCTGCAGGGATATCGGGAACTGGACGAGGCATCGCCAGTGCTGCGGGGGCGGTTCCGCGAGACGGCGCAGCTGCAGCGCCGCCATGGCCTGCCGTTCCCGCTCGAAGTCCGCTACGACGAGTTCAGCACCGACATCGCGGAGAACCGCATCCTGCGCACGGCGATCGCCCGCATGCTCCATGTGCCGCGTGTGGACGGAGGGTCCGCCCGGATGCTCCGCCACCTGCTGCGCAAGCTCTCCGGGGTCACGCCGCTGGCCGCCGGTCGGCCGCTGCCGCGCTGGCTGCCCACCAGGCTCAATGCCCGCTACCACGCCGCGCTCCGCCTCGCGGAGCTGGTACTGCGGGCAACGTCCATCGAGCACGGCGCCGGGGGAGCGCCAGCCGCCGGCTTCCTGCTCGACATGCCGCAGATCTTCGAGGACTTCGTGACGGTGGCGCTCGCCGAACAGCTGCACCGCGAGCATGGCGGGAGCGCGCGCCGCCAGGATCCGCATCATCTCGACGAAGCCAGACTTATCGGGCTGGTTCCTGACCTCGTCTGGCGCGTGGCGGGCCGCCCCGCGGCGGTCGCGGACGCGAAGTACAAGGCGGAGAAGCCGCACGGGTATCCGAACGCCGATCTGTACCAGATGCTCGCGTACTGCACGGTGCTCGGGCTCCGGCGCGGCCACCTGATCTATGCTCGCGGCAACGAAGAGGCGAGTCGGCACACCGTCCGAGAATCCGGGATCGAGATCATCTGCCATGCCCTGGACCTGGACGCACCGCCAGACGCGCTGCTTGGCCAGGTCGCGCAGGTCGCGAGCGCGCTGACGCCGGCCAGCCTCGCATCCTGACCGCAAACCGTTGAACTGCCAGGAGCCGATCCACGACGTGATCAAGGGGTATGACTCCGGTCAGGCAGTCATTTCGATCTCGATGGCGAGCCTGCCCAGCCGTATTCCTGCGTCCTCACCTTGAGCGTCCGCTGTCGAGCTGACCAAGGGCGAGGATGTCGGCGAGGCGGCCAGTGGCGTGGTGCTGGCGGCCGGTGCACAGGCGTGAGTTCGTAGGCGGGCCGAAGATGACCTCGTTCGAGGCGAGGCGCGTTCATATCTGTCCCGGCGGAAAGCCGATGAGGAACCAGGCGACGCGGCCGACGTCATCCCCGCTGATGCCGAAGCTGGTAGCAAGCTCACGGACGATGGCTAACCCGCGCCCGCGCTGGCCGTCGGAGTCATGACAGGGTGCCCAGGTGCCGCCCTGATCCGCCACTTCCACGAGGATGCCGGTGCGGGTCACGATCACCCGGATAGAAAGCGCCCAGAGCGCGCCCCGGCTGGCTGACACCGCAAGGATGCTGGAGTGCTACGGCATCACTGGCGCCCGGCGAGAAGTGCTCATGACGCTGTGCGGCGAGGCGCGTCGGCGCGGCTGGTGGCATCAGTACTCCGGGGCGATCCCCTCCTGGTTCGAGGTCTACGTGGGGATCGAGGGCGAAGTCTCGGAGATCCGCTCGTATCAACCGGAAGCGATCGACGGCCGCCTGCAGACGGAGGGATACATCCGGGCGCTCATGCTCGCCGACGTCGACGTTCCCTCCGGCGAGGAACTGGAACGGCGCATCACCGTGCGGATGAAGCGGCAAGAGCAGCTAACGGACGAGGACGCGCCGAAAATGTGGTTCGTGCTGAACGAGGGGGCGCTTCGCCGTCAGGTTGGCGGGCGCGCCACGATGCACGAGCAGCTTGAGCACCTGGCCGAGGTCTCACGGTCCAACAAGGTCGTCTTGCAGGTGCTGGCGTACGCGGCCGGGGCACATCCGGCGATGGACGGGGCGTTCGAGATCCTCCGGTTCCCCGACGCCGCCGATCCCGACGTCGTGTACATGCAATATCGTCGGGGTAGCATCTATCTGGAAGATCCGGCCGACGTGGCAGCCTACGCGGAGTTGTTCGACCATCTGCGCGCACGGGCGCTCGGCCCAGACGAGTCGCGTGCCCTGATCGCTCGCCTGGCTGAGGAAACTTCCTGAATGGGCGAGAAAGACGGTGTTCTCGATGGACCTCTCGCGGGTCACCTGGCGAAAGAGCAGCCGGAGCACGCAGAACGGCAGCTGCGTGGAGGTCGGGACAGTTCTGGCCAGCAGCGGAAGCTCGCAGCGCGCGGTAGCGGTCCGTGACTCCAGAGACCGTCAAGGGCCGGTGCTGATCTTCACCTCCGCCGCGTGGCGGGAGTTCACCGCAGGGGTGGAGGCTGGCGACTTTGACCTGAGCTGACAGGTCACGCCAAGCGGAGGCGGCCTCCGCCCAGCTTTTGCCTGCAGGCGTCTGGACCGTCCCGGTGATCTCGGAGGCTCTGATTCCTGGGACACGAGAGCTGTCGTTCTCACGGGAGCGTGCCGAGGAGCGTTGCCGCGCCTATGTCGTACCAGGAGGCCGTGGCGGTCGCCGCCCGCTCGGTGGCCCCATATCTGTCGTGCAAGGTCCGAGCGACTATCGCATGTCCGGAGGGGTCCAGCTCGAGCAGGTCGGCGCTGGCCAGCCGGTGCCATACCCCCACGCCACGCAGAGCAGCTGGAACGAGCGTGAGCACATCGAGTCCATCCCGCGTCCGGGCGTGCCAGCGGCCGCCGCCGGGAATTGGGAAGACGGCGTCGAACGCGGCCAGCGCGGCCTCGGCCTCGTCCCGTGTCGTACCGGCGTCCGCGGCCAGGAGTTCTAGTTCGTCGTCGCGGCGTTCTGGTACCAGGAAACCGCCCCAGCAGCAGAGATAGGCCTGCCACAGTAGCGGCCAGTGGCGCGCGGCTGGCCTCTCCAGCACCTTGGCCAGCTGCGTGCGCCAGCCCCGGTGCGGAAGCCGCGTGTCGGCGCCCGACACTAGGGCCCTGGCCTCGGGCTCGGGCGTGAACACGGCGATCTCGACCAGCGTGGCGAAGATGGCCAGCCGGGCGACGTGCTGCAGATACAGCGCCGCCTGGATCCAGCGGTTGCGGCCCTCGCCGACCGTCGGCCAGGTGAGCCTCGCTCCGTCAGCGAGTCCCAGGTCGGCAGCCACGCTCAGGGCAAGGTTTCGGCCGAAGCCGCGGAACGCATCCTCTTGCCGTTGCAGCCGCTCCACCGGGCAGGCCACCAGCGGCAGGCTCTCATAGACTTGGCGGTTCCATTCGCGGGCGGCATGAACTGCCGCCGACTGCGGCAGCTCCCGCATGAGCCGCTTCCAGGAGACCCGAAACCTCTCCTGAACGATGTGGGAGTACAGCCAGGTGAGATAGCAATCCTGGACCTCCTGGCTCAGGGTCAGGCCGAAGGCGCCGGACACTGACGCGAGGACCCCGCCGGGAGACGGATCATCTTGATCAGGAAGGCGCATCGGCACGAAGCCGATCTCGCGGAGCCTCGCGGTGATGCGCTCCTCCAGGCCCGCGCCCGTCGCCGCCCGATAGGCGAACACGCCGCCCTCAGCCCCGATATACGTTCCCCGGCCCACCAGCAGCAACGTGTCCTTGGGCTGCCAGTTCCTGCCGCTCTTGGCCTCGACAGCGAGCAGGCGAAGGCCAGCTGCCCCGAATGGCTTGCGTGCCACGGCGTCGAGCTCGAAGAGGTACTCATGGACCAGGTCCTGCTCCCTGGGATTGGGTTCGATGAACCAGCCGCCGCACTGCAGGCCAGCGAAGACATACTGCTCGAAGGAGTGATCCCTGGCCGGCGGTGGGCAGTAAGCCTGTCTCGTGTGATCGGCCGGCAGCAGGCTCGGCGCGGCAGTGTTCGAGAGTGCCCAATCCATAGCCCGTGGCCTTTTCTTGCCGCATTTCACTGTAACCTTGCGCGACTGACAATAGCCCGGTCGGGTGACATAGACCAGGCCGCGCAGGAACCGCAGGATGCCGGGTCAGATCGAGTAGTCGGTCGGGTCGGCTATCTGGAGATATACGTCCTCGCCGATCCAATGGCAGTAGAGGTTGCGCGACTGGATTGACAGCCTTCGACTATGCCGACCCGGAACGCCCCAGGCTCCGACTTCCGCTCGTGTGCCTTGTGCAGCGGTGAGCCGCGCGACGCTTCGAGAGCGGGCTTCATGTCTGTGTCAGTGGACATGAGAATGCCCACATCCAACTCTTTGCGGACAGCCATTACGACGAAATCAATGGCAAGGGCGACGTCAATGCCCTTCTCCTGCGGCCGTTCGCCGACGCGGCTGCGCGTCGGCCAGCCCTGGGGATAGCGCAGAGGGCGCGTTACCAGCGTGACGAGCGGGGACCGCTGCCAAGTAGCATGCTGACGACGGCTGGCTGCATAGCCTCGTGGGTCGAGCTTGCCGTCAGGTTGGCCTCGGTAGATCCGGACTTGATGAAGCTGCCGGTCAAAGGGACTGTCGCCCGCCAGGTGCCGGGCCAGGGCTACGGGGTCCACCTGGCCCCGCCAGTGCGGGGCCTGCTGGGTGCAGAACATTTCTCGCGCGCCGTTATAGACGTTCTGCCAGTCGAGGAACACAACAACACGGGCAGGCACAGGGAGCGCCTCCTGCGATGAATAATCCCCGCCAGTGCGGGCCATGCCCGGACGGCGGGGAGCAGTGCATTAACGTTAACACCTGCTGGTGGCTGTGGCTTCCCCGGGGCGGAGGTCAGTCCACTGTGGGGTCGAAGGCGGGCATGATCTGGCCGCGGGCCTCGCCCAGGCCGACGCGGGTGCCGTCCGGCCCGGCCGCCGTGGCCGTGATGATCAGCTCATCGCTGTCCTCGAGCCAGGCCCGGGTGGTGCCATCTGGCAGGGTGAGCGGTTCCGCGCCGCCCCAGGAGAGCTCGAGCAGGCACCCGCGCTGGCCCGGCTCGGGGCCGCTCACGGTGCCGGACGCGTACAGGTCCCCGGTGCGCAGCGACGCCCCGTTCACCGTCATGTGGGCCAGCATCTGCGCCGGGCTCCAGTGCATGCTGGCGTACGGCGGGCGGGAGATGACGTGGCCGTTCAGGCTGACCTGGAACTCGATGTCCAGGCCCCAGTCGGCATCCTCGGTGAGATAGGGGAGCAGTTCGGTATCGCGCGACGGCGGCCGCACCCGGGCGTGCTCCAGGGCGGCGAGCGGCACCACCCAGGGCGAGACCGTGGTGCCGAACGACTTGCCGAGGAACGGGCCAAGCGGCACGGTCTCCCAGGACTGCAGGTCCCGGGCGGACCAGTCGTTGACCAGGCAGACGCCGAAGACGTGCTCACCGAACCGGTCGATCCGCACCGGCTCGCCCAGGAGGGCCTCGACGCCCACGACGAAGCCGAGCTCGGCCTCGAAGTCGAGCCGGGCCGACGGGCCGAACACCGGGCTGGCCGCACCGGCCGGCCGGAACTGGCCGTACGGGCGCCGCACCGGGGTGCCGGACACGATCACCGTTCCGGCCCGGCCGTGATACCCGATCGGCAGGTGCCGCCAGTTCGGGCTCAGCGGCTCGGAGCCTGGCCGGAAGATCTGGCCGACGTTGCTGGCGTGGTGCTCCGAGGCAAAGAAGTCGACATAGTCGGCGACGGTGAACGGCAGCCGCATCGCCGCCGCGGCGGCGGGCACCAGCAGGTCCTCGAGCGCGTCACGGTAACGCTCTCTGCTGAGCCAGGCTGTGATCGCCTCGCGGACCTGGGCCCAGGCCAGGTCCCCGGCGTCCAGGAAGGCGTCGAGGCTGCCGGAGCTGAACAGGTCGGCCCGCCCGGTGAACAGCCGGTCCGTCGCGGTGGTGAGGTCGAGCACCCGGTCGCCGATCGCCACCCCGACGCGCGGCTCGTGCGGCCGGTCCCGGGTGGTGAACGAGCCGTAGGGCAGCGTCTGCAGCCCGAACGGGTGGCCGGGCTCGACCCCGAGCCAGCTCGCCGCCTGGATCAACGCCATCGGGTCTCCTCCGGTAGGTAGTCAGCAGCCCGCCAAGGCTAGCGCCGGTGCGGGCGCCGTGAGGGCGCGGACCGGAGCCGAGCGCTAAGCCCAGGTCGGCAGGCAAGTCCTGAACCTGGATCTCGATCGCTTCCGGGCCGTTGCGCCGGAAACCCCTTCTGACTGGGCGGCCAGGGTGCACGATTGTGACAGAACGCCTCATAATGCGATCGTTCGCACGCTGCGGCCGTGGAGGGGAGCCGAGCCGCGGCGGGCATCAGCGCTGAGAAGGTGCGATGGCCTACTTCGCTCCCCGGGCTAGCAGGCCTGTCACGGGGGATGCCGTCACGGTCCTGCTGCGCACCGAGCCGCCCCCGGATGCCAGGCCCGAGGGCGGCGGCGGGGGGCAGAAATGATCCGCGGCGCGAATGAGGTCGCGTTCGCCATCCTGGTCGTCTCGTTCCTGGTCGTGACCGTGATCGGCTTCGCCGCGGCCAGGTGGCGCCCGGCGGAGAACCCGATGCACCTGAACGAGTGGGGTCTCGGCGGACGCGGATTCGGCACGTTCATCAGCTGGTTCCTGCTCGGCGGCGACCTGTACACGGCGTACACGTTCATCGCCGTGCTCGCGCTGCAGTTAGTCGGCATCGAGTGGGTGCTGATCGTGCTCGGAGTCGGCAGCACGTCGAGCAACGTGGTCGTCAAGGACCTGCCCCTGATCATCGCGTTCACGGTCCTCGCCGCTTACACCTACCTGGCCGGGCTGCGCGCCCCGGCCCTGATCGCGTTCGTCAAGGACGCCCTCATCTACCTGACGGTCATCGTCGCGATTGTCTACATCCCGGGCAGGCTGGGCGGCTGGGGACACATCTTCGGCGCCGCGTCGGCGCACCTGAAGACGATTAACCAGGCGACCGGCAAGCCCAAGGGCAGCCCCTGATCGTGGCGCCAGCCGGGGAATGGGCCTACGCCACCCTCGCGCTGGGTTCAGCGCTGGCGCTGTTCATGTACCCGCACGCGGTCACCGGGGTGCTCGCCACCAAGCGGCGCGACGTGATCCGGCGCAACGCGGCCATGCTGCCCGCCTACACGCTGGTTCTCGGCCTGATCGCGCTGTTCGGGTACATGGCGCTGGCCACGCCGGCCGTGAACGCCGGCGTCGCGGCCGGCGGCGGCAACGCCCAGCTGTCCGTGCCGCTGCTGTTCGAGCACATGTTCCCGAGCTGGTTCGCGGGGATCGGCTACTCGGCGATCGTCATCGGCGCGCTCGTGCCCGCGGCCATCATGTCGATCGCCGCGGCGAACCTGTTTACCCGCAACATCTACAAGGAATTCTTCAGGCCCAACGCCAGCCCGGCTGAGGAGACCCGGGTGGCGCGGCTGGCCTCGCTCATCATGAAGGTCGGCGCGCTGGGCTTCGCGCTCGAGCTGAACAAGACGTTCTCGATCAACCTGCAGCTGCTCGGCGGGGTCTGGATCCTGCAGATCTTCCCGGTGATCGTGATCAGCCTGTACACGCGCTGGTTCCATCGCTTTGCCCTGATCTTTGGCTGGGCCGCGGGAATGGCGTTCGGCACGGTCGAGGCGTACCGGACGCCCGGGGGCGGCCAGGCGCACTTCGGTGCGTCCACGGCTCCGGTATTCGGGCATGTCACCTACATCGCGATCACCGCGCTCGTCCTCAACCTGGTGGTCACGATCCTGCTCACCCTCATCTTCCGCGCGCTCAAGCTGCCGGACGGGTACGACTCGACCCGGCCAGGTGACTACTCCATCGACCTCGCAGGCAAGCCCGCTGCCGCGGCAAGAACCAGGGGGGCCCACCGGATCCACGCTTCATAGCCCGCGCCTGAAGCGCGCCTACCGGTGCCGTCGCCGTCCGGGCATTCCCGAATGCGGACTGGACCGGCACGTCAGTACCTTGACGTCAAGATAAGTCAGAGCTAGGTTGGCCGTAGATAGCTTGATGTCGAGATACTTCGGCCCGTCCTCGGTGCGGGGCCGGCCATTGCGGCGCGGCTGGGGCCGACGGGAACGCGCACACCCGGCTGCGGGAAGATGCGAACAGCGGCGGGACGCAGGGAACGGCGACAGGAGGCCAGACGATGACACCGAACAGTTTCGGCAGTCGCGCGACGCTGCGGGTGGGCGAGACCAGCTACCAGATACACCGGCTGGACGCGGCGGCGGGCAGCGGTGATCTTCCGTTCTGCCTCAAGGTGTTGCTGGAGAATCTGCTCCGGACCGAGGACGGAGTGAATGTCACGCCCGACCACATCACGGCGCTGGCGGAATGGGATGCGGCGGCCGAGCCCGCCACCGAGATCCAGTTCAGCCCGGCGCGGGTGATCCTGCAGGACCTGACCGGCGTGCCCGCCGTGGTCGACCTGGCCACCATGCGCGAGGCCATGGCCGAACTCGGCGGCGACGCGGCCCGGATCAACCCGCTGATCCCGGCCGAACTGGTGATCGATCATTCGGTGATCGCGGACGTGTTCGGGCGGCCCGACGCGTTCGAGCGCAACGTGGAGTTCGAGTTCCAGCGCAACGCCGAGCGGTTCGGCTTCCTGCGCTGGGGCCAGGAGGCGCTGCGCCAGTTCAAGGTGGTGCCGCCGGGTACCGGGATCGTGCACCAGGTCAACATCGAGCACCTGGCCCGGGTGGTCATGACGCAGGACGGGACCTCGACGCCGGGGGACGGGACCTGGGCGCCTGACGCTTACCCGGACACCTGCCTTGGCACCGACTCGCACACCACCATGCAGAACGGGCTCGGCGTGCTCGGCTGGGGCGTCGGCGGCATCGAGGCCGAGGCGGCCATGCTCGGCCAGCCGGTGTCGATGCTGATCCCGCGGGTGGTCGGGTTCAGGCTGACCGGGGAGCTTCCGGACGGAGCGACCGCCACCGACCTGGTGCTCACGATCACCGAATTGCTGCGCAAGCACGGGGTGGTCGGGAAGTTCGTCGAGTTCCACGGCGAGGGCGTGGCTGCCGTGCCGGTGGCCAACCGGGCCACGATCGGCAACATGAGCCCGGAGTTCGGCTCCACCTGCGCGATCTTCCCGATCGACGCAGAAACCATCAGCTACCTGCGGCTGACCGGGCGCAGCGACGCCCACGTCGCGCTGGTCGAGGCGTACGCCAAGGAGCAGGGCCTGTGGCATGAGCCGGGCAGCGCGACGCGCTACTCCGAGGAGCTCGAGCTCGACCTGGCCACGGTGGTCCCGTCCCTGGCCGGCCCCAAGCGGCCGCAGGACCGGGTAGCCCTGACCGACGCCAAGACCGCGTTCCGCGAGGCGCTCGGCTCCTATGTGCAGCTCGACAGCCTGGACGAGGACATCGCCGGCACGTTCCCGGCCTCTGACCCATTCGTCGCGGAAAAGAACGGCGCGGTCGGCGGCAGCGGGCACGAGGGAGCCCCCGCGGAGGAGCCCGCGGCGGCGGCCAGCGGACGGCCGTCCACCCCGGTCGAGGTGACGCTCGACGACGGCACGAAGACCTCCGTGGACCACGGCTCGGTGGTGATCGCCGCCATCACCTCGTGCACGAACACTTCCAACCCCTCGGTGATGGTCGGCGCGGCGCTGGTGGCCAAGAAGGCGGTCGAGGCCGGGCTGGAGCGCATGCCCTGGGTGAAGACCACGCTCGCGCCGGGCTCCAAGGTGGTCATGGACTACTACGAGCGCGCCGGGCTCACGCCCTACCTGGAGAAGCTCGGCTTCAACCTGGTCGGCTACGGCTGTACCACCTGCATCGGCAACTCCGGCCCGCTGCCCGGGGGGATTAGCGAAGCCGTGAACGCCAGCGACCTTGCCGTGGTCTCCGTGCTGTCGGGCAACCGGAACTTCGAGGGCCGGATCAACCCGGACGTGAAGATGAACTACCTGGCCTCGCCGCCGCTGGTGGTGGCCTACGCCCTGGCAGGCACGATGGACATCGACCTGACCTCGGAGCCGCTCGGGACCGGGAAGTCCGGCCAGCCGGTATACCTATCCGATCTGTGGCCGTCACCCCGGGAGATCTCCGACATCGTGCAGAACGCTGTAGCCGCGGAGATGTTCACCCGCGACTACGCCGACGTGTTCGCCGGGGATGACCGCTGGCGGGAGCTGGACGTGCCGCCGGGCGACACGTTCGCCTGGGACCCGGAGTCGACCTACGTGCGGCGGCCGCCGTACTTCGACGGGATGCCCGCCGAGCCCGAGCCGGTGACCGACATCCACGGCGCGCGGGTGCTGGCGCTGCTCGGCGACTCGGTGACCACCGACCACATCTCGCCGGCCGGGGCGATCAAGGGCGACAGCCCGGCGGGGGAGTACCTGACCGCGCACGGGGTGCAGCGTCGCGACTTCAACTCCTACGGGTCACGGCGCGGCAATCATGAGGTGATGATCCGCGGCACGTTCGGCAACATCCGGCTGCGCAATCAGCTGGCCCCGGGCACAGAGGGCGGCGTCACCGTGAAGCTGCCCGAGGGCGCGCAGACGTCCATCTACGAGGCGTCCCGTGAGTACCTGGACGAGGGGACCCCGCTGCTGGTGCTGGCCGGCCAGGAGTACGGCTCCGGCTCGTCCCGGGACTGGGCGGCGAAGGGGACCGCGTTGCTGGGCGTGCGGGCGGTGCTGGTGGAGTCGTTCGAGCGGATCCACCGGTCCAACCTGATCGGGATGGGAGTGCTGCCGCTGCAGTACCAGCCGGGTGAGTCCGCCGAGTCGCTGGGCCTGACCGGGCACGAGGTGTTCGATGTGCTCGGGATCGAGGCGATCAACTCCGGCCCGGTACCCCGGGAGGTGACCGTGCTGGCCGACGGCCGGGAGTTCCGCGCGGTGGTGCGGATCGACACCCCGGGCGAGGCCGAGTACTACCGGCACGGCGGCATCATGCAGTACGTGCTGCGCTCACTGCTGGCCAGGGGCTGACGCGACCCGGTCCCCGTGGATGACCTGACCCGTCACGACAGCAGCCAGTAGACCTCGACCCAGACCTGTGCGGGATCGTCGCTATGCGGCCCGTAGACCTCCCACCGCGGGCCGGCCGGCTGCCGCTCCTGTGCGGTGCACCAGTCGAGCACGGCCCGATGTGCCGAGTCCAGACCGGCAAATGATCCGCGGTGGACGGTCACCGCCACCTGCCCCGCGGGCAGGGCCTCGTCCAGCAGTTCCTTCCACAGCGCCGGAAACTCCCGCCACGTGGTCGCCGCAGGGACGACCGCGGTGGGACGGGCCACGACGTCCTTGACCGCCACCTGGTAGTTCATTTCCCTCCTGCAACGGTGCCGGACGGGACCGCCACGAGCCGGCCCATCAGCGCGGCGAACTCGTCGAACGCCAGGCTCTGGTCGGCGTCGGACAGCGCCTCCTCTGGCCGCGGATGGACCTCGATGAGCAGGCCGTGGGCGCCCGCGGCGCGGGCCGCCCAGGCCATCGGCGCGACGTAGCGGCGCAGCCCCGTGCCGTGGCTGGGGTCGACGATGACCGGCAGGTGCGACCGCTCGCGGATGACGACCACCGCGGACAGGTCGAGGGTGTTGCGGGTGGCGCTCTCGAACGTCCTGATGCCGCGCTCGCACAGGATGACCTGCTGGTTGCCCTGCGCGACCACGTACTCGGCGGCCGCGAGCCATTCCTCGATGGTGCTGGACAGCCCGCGCTTGAGCAGCACCGGCCGGTCCACCTTGCCGAGTTCGCGCAGCAGGTCAAAGTTCTGCATGTTGCGCGCGCCGACCTGGAGGATGTCCGCGGCCTGCGCCATCCGCCGCACCTGGTCCACCGCCATCACCTCGGTGACCACCGGCAGGCCGGTCTCGCGTCCCGCCGCGACCAGCAGGTCCAGCCCCTCCCAGCCGAGCCCCTGGAATGCGTACGGCGATGTCCGCGGCTTGAACACGCCGCCGCGCAGCACATGCGCGCCGTGGTCGCGGACGAACCGCGCGGTGGCGCCGATCTGCTCGCCGCTCTCGACCGAGCACGGCCCGGCCATCACCACGAAGCCGTCCCCGCCCACGAGCACGTCGCCGACGCGGATGACGGTGTCGGTCTGCCTGGCCGCCCGGTCCACCAGCTTGTACTGCCGGGACCTGCCCGCGGCGGGCCTGGGGGCCGCGGCCACGGCCTCCAGCATCTCGGCCGGGTCCTGCGCGGAGGGCTCAGGCCGCGGGGCGGCCTGCCCGGCAGGCAGCTGGCCCGGGAGATCACTGGGCCTGACCGGTGCCCGCAGCGCCTTGGCCGGGTAGCTGCCGAGGATCTTGACGAACAGCGCCGCCGACCGCAGTTCGTCGAGCGCGCTCGCCGTCCGGGGGTCGGCGGCGTTGCCTTCGAAATCGATGAAGAACATGTACTCCCAGGGCCGTCCCGGCCGCGGGCGGGACTCCAGCTTGGTCATCGAGTGGCCACTGCCCGACAGCACCTCAAGGCACCGCAGCAGGTCGCCTTCCTCGTGCCCGGTGACCAGGATGAGGCTCGTCTTGCAGGGAATCCGCAGGTCGACGGCCGTCGGGGTGCGGGAAAGCACCACGAACCTGGTGTAGTTGTCCGGGGAGTCCGAGATGTCGTGACGCAGCACGACGAGCCCGTTCGCGGCCGCGGCCTCCGGGGAGCCGATCGCGGCCACGCTCGGGTCGTCCGCAGCCGCCACCGCCTGCATCGCGCCCGCGGTGTCGAAGTAGGTGGTCGGGGTGGCATTCGGTAGGGACTGGAGGAACTGGGAGCATTGCTCGAGCCCCTGGGGATGGGACAGGATCCGGCTCAGCGCGGACAGCGGCACCTCCTGGGCCGCGGCCAGGCAGTGGTCGACCTTCCAGGTTTCCTCGCCCACGATGAACAGCTCGCGGGACCGCAGCAGGGCGTAGACCTCGTTGATGCTGCCGGCAGTGGTGTTCTCGATCGGGAGCACCGCGAGATCGGCGTCGCTGGCCAGCAGCGCGTCGGCGGCCTCGCGGAACGTGCGGTAGCCGGTAAGGTCGCCCTCGAGCCCGCGGCCGGCCAGGTATTTCTGCGCCGCGGCGTCGCTGTAGGCGTGCGCGGCGCCCTGGAACGCAACCCGGGCCTGCCCGCCGCCGTCCCCGTTCAGGTGCCGGGCCTGCTGCGCCACGGAATCGCTGATCAGCTCGCGGAAGATGGTGCGCACCAGGCTGGCGGACACGCCAAGATCGGTGGCGACGGCGATGACTGCGTCGAGCACCCGGCGCTCGCGATCGGCATCCTGGATGGCGGACTCGGACTGCTCTTTTATCTTCGCGATGGCCTCGATCAGCTCGCGGCGCTGCGCGATCAGGCGCACGATCCCGCTGTCTACCTCGTCCAGGCCTTGCCGCAGGCTGTCGATGTCCGGCTGCTGCTCAGTCACCTGGCAACGGTAGCGTCTTTGGGTGCGCCACTCAGACTTGTCAGGCATGGCCGGGGCCCGGCCCGGAGCCGAGACGCGGGAACGGTGGTCTCGTCCCGGCCGGGACTTGGCGCTGTTCGTGGCCGGGCTGGCGGCGCTTGCGTTCAATCTCCGGGCCGCGATCACTGGCCTGCCGCCGGTCTTCCCCGAACTGTCCGCGGCGCTGAATCTCTCCCCGGCCGCAATTGCCGTGCTCGCGGCGACCCCGGTGCTCTGCTTCGGGTTGTTTTCCGGGCTGGCCGCCCCGCTGAGCCGCGGGTTCGGCGAGGAACGGGTCCTGCTGGCCGCGCTGTTGCTGCTGGCCGGCGGGCTGCTGCTGCGCGGTGTGGCGCCCGAGTCGATGCTGTTCCCCGGCACGGTGCTCGCGGGCGGCGCGATCGCCCTGATGAACGTCCTGCTGCCCAGCCTGGTCAAGCGCCGCCGCCCGGACCACGCGGGCGTGCTGATCGGTGCCTACCTGCTGACGATGTCCGCAGGCGCGGTCGTCGGGGCGCTGATCGCGGTGCCGGTGTACCAGGCCGCGGCCGGCTCGGCCAGGGCGGTGGCCGGGTGGCCGGTCCAGCTCACGCTCGGCCTGTGGGCGCTGCCGGCCGCCGCGGCGGCCGTGGCGTGGCTGCCGCAGATCCGGTACCGGACGAAGCCGGACAGCCCGGGGCTGGGTCTCTCGCTGCCCGACGGCCCAGGCCCGGACCGCCCAGGCCCGGACCGCCCGAGACCGGTGGCCGGCGGCCGGGGCGGCGGCCGGCTTTCGATGCCGCGGCACGCGCTCGCCTGGCAGGTCGCCGGGTTCATGGGGCTGCAGAGCCTGACGTACTACGCCGCGGTGTCCTGGCTGCCCACGCTGTTCCGCGACCGCGGCGTGAGTCCGGTGCACGCCGGTGACCTGCTCGCGCTGATGAACCTGGGCAACGCGACCACCGCCATGCTCCTCCCCGTGCTCGCGCATCGCGCCCGTGACCAGCGCCTGCTGGTCGGGGCGGCGGCGCTGGCGAGCGCCGTGGGCCTGACCGGGGCGCTCCTCGCCCCCGTCGGCAGCGCCTTCGTCTGGACCCTGCTGCTCGGCTTCGGGCAGGGCGCGTCGCTCGGCCTGGCGATCTTCTTTACCCTGGCCCGGGCCCCCGATCCGGTGGCGTCCGCCTCCCTGTCCGCGTTTGCCCAGAGCGTCGGCTACCTGATCGCGACGGGCGGGCCGCTCGCCGTCGGGTTCCTGCACACGGCGACAGGCGGCTGGGACGTCCCGGTGCTGGCGCTGCTCGGGGCCACCGTCGTGCAGCTCTCGGCCGGGGTGCTGGCCGGCCGCGCCCTAACCCTGCCCGGTGCTGCTCCGCCGTTATGACCGTGTGCCTGGACCCGGCCCGGCGCCAGGCCGCGCCGGGCTGCGGCGGGCCCGGACCCTGGCCCGGTGCCGTTTCCGGCCTGCTGTGAACCCTGGTGGACTTTCTGACGTGTGTTCAGCAACGCGTCTTTAGCAACGTGTGCGTAGAAACATGTCTTAAGTCCGCCGGGTGGGAGGTGGGTGATGCAGGCCCTCAGCGTGCCGCAGCCGTGGGCATGGGCGATTGCGCGCGGGCACAAGGGGATCCTGAACCGTGCCTCGAACACCGGCTACCGCGGGCCGGTCGCCATTTATGCCTCGTTCCGCGCCAATCTTGGATCCTGCGACAGGCCCATGGCCCGGGCGGCAGCCTGGGATCCCGCCGATCCGGTCGCGGCGATCGGCGGCATTGTCGCCGTGGTCAGCCTGGCCGGGGTCTGCGCGGCGGCCGCCTCGGGCCGGCCGTGCCGCTGCGGCGAGTGGGCGAGTGCGGGCAAGTATCATTGGCGGCTGGTGGACCCGCGGCCGCTTCAGTGGCCGGTCATGGCCCTGGGCCACCCGGGCCTCTGGGAACTCACCCCGGTGGTCGCGGCCGGGGTGGCCAGGCTGCTGCTCGGCCAGGCGGCCGCGGCGGTGCCCAGGGACGCGACGAGGACGGCGCCCGGCGAGGCGCGTCGCCCGGCGCCTAGCCGGCCATCTGCGCGTCATCGGCGACGCGCGGTGCACCCGCTGCGGCGGCCGAATTAGACTCGGTGGATTGAGGACGGAACCGCTGCGTACGCCGCAAGACGGTGGCGCGGCCGGCCGTGCGGCCCCGGCGACGCGGAGGAGCGGACTAGTGACGCTGCTGGAGACCATCTCAGGTCCACGGGACCTCAAGAAGCTCAGCCCGGACGAACTGCCCCGGCTGGCCAGCGAGATTCGTGACGTGCTGATCGAGACGGTATCCAGGAACAGCGGTCACCTGGGGCCGAACCTGGGCGTGGTCGAGCTGACCATCGCGCTGCACCGGGTCTTCGACTCGCCGGTCGACCGGGTCGTGTTCGACGTCGGCCATCAGGCCTACGTGCACAAGCTGCTCACCGGCCGGCACCAGGAGTTCGGCACGCTGCGGCTGCGCGGCGGGGTGTCCGGGTACCCGAGCCGGGCCGAGTCCGAGCACGACCTGGTCGAGAACTCGCACGCCTCCACCAGCCTCTGCTACGCCGACGGCCTGGCCAAGGCCTACCGGCTGCGCGGCGAGACCGATCGCACCGTGGTGGCGGTCATCGGCGACGGCGCGCTGACCGGGGGCATGGCCTGGGAGGCCCTGAACAATATTGCGGTGGCCAAGGACAGCCGGATCGTCATCATCGTCAACGACAACGGCCGCTCCTACCAGCCGACGATCGGCGGGCTGGCCGACCACCTCGCGACGGTCCGGGTCTCCCAGCGCTACGAGCAGGTGCTCGACTACATCAAGACCACGCTGTCGCATACACCTCTGGTCGGGCCGCCGATCTACGAGACGCTGCACGGGATCAAAAAGGGCATTAAGGACGTGCTGCAGCCGCAGGTGCTCTTCGAGGATCTCGGCCTGAAGTACCTCGGGCCCATCGACGGCCACGACGAGCAGATGGTCGAGCACGCCCTCCGCCGGGCCGGCGACTTCGGCGGCCCGGTGATCGTGCATGTGATCACCAGGAAGGGGTTCGGCTACCCGCTCGCCGAGCAGAACGAGGAGGATTGCCTGCACCAGGTGCCGGCCGCTCCGCCCGCCCCCGTCGCGGCCGCGCCGGCAGGCCCGGTGGTGGCGAAGCGCACCTGGTCGGAGGTCTTCGGCGACGAGCTCGTCGCGATCGGCGCCCGGCGCCCGGACGTTGTGGCGATCACCGCGGCGATGCTGCACCCGACCAAGCTCACCGCGTTCGCGCGGGCCTTCCCTGACCGGGTGTTCGACGTCGGCATCGCCGAGCAGCACGCGATGACCTGCGCGGCGGGCCTGGCCATGGGCGGCCTGCATCCGGTGGTCGCGATCTACGCGACGTTCCTGAACCGGGCCTTCGACCAGATGCTGATGGACGTGGCCCTGCACAAGCTTCCGGTGACGATCGCGCTGGACCGGGCCGGGATCACCGGTCCCGACGGGGCCAGCCACCATGGCATGTGGGACGGCTCGATCCTGCAGGTGGTACCCGGGCTGAAGATCGCGGCGCCGCGGGACGCGACCCGCCTCGCCGAACTGCTCAATGAGGCCGTGGCGGTGAGTGACGGCCCCACGGTGCTGCGCTACCCGAAGGCCACGGTCGGCGCCGAGATCGGGGCCGTCGCCAAGCTCGGCGGCGCGGACGTGCTGGCCCGGCCGGCCCAGGGTCTCGCGCAGGACGTGCTGCTGGCCGGGGCCGGGACCATGGCGGTGACCTGCGTTCAGGCTGCGGAGCGCCTCGCCGACCACGGCATCGGCGTCACGGTCGTGGACCCGCGCTGGGTCAAGCCGCTGGACGAGGCGCTGGTGGACGCGGCGCGGGGGCACCGCCTGGTGGTCACCGTGGAGGACAACGGCAGGTCCGGGGGCTTCGGCGACGCCCTGTGCCGGCTGCTGCGCGACCATGACGTCGATACCCCGGCGAGGACGTTCGGCCTGCCGCAGCAGTTCCTGGACCAGGGCGAGCGCGGCCAGATCCTCGATGACCTGGGCCTGGCCCCGCAGCACCTGGCCCGGGCCATCACCGAGGCCGTGGCGCGCCGTACTCCTGAGCTTGCGCACGATCACACTGCGTGATACAGATACGCACGTTATGAGAAAACTGCAGGTCGCGGTCGTGGGGTCGGGCCCGGCCGGCCTCTACACGGCCGAGGCGCTGATCAAGCAGGCCGCCGTTCTCGATCCCCCGTGCGCGATGCAGGTTGACGTGCTCGACCGGCTGCCGACCCCCTACGGGCTGGTCAGGTACGGCGTCGCCCCCGACCACAAGTCGATCAAGTCGATCGCGGACTATCTGCGGGGGGTACTTGAGCACGACAGCGTCAGCTTCATCGGCGGCGTGCACCTCGGCGAGGACGTGACCCGCGAGGACCTGCTGGCCAGCTACGACGCGGTGGTGTACGCGACCGGCGCGATGCGCGACCGGCGGCTGGGCATTCCCGGCGAGGACCTGCCGGGCAGCGTGGCCGCCACCGACTTCGTCAACTGGTACTCCGGGCATCCCGACGTCGACCCCGGCACAT
>WNGR01002061.1_pt1 | contig 22148 bp, 13 predicted proteins | sample 5407581 | NCBI WGS metagenome assembly WNGR01 (sample SAMN13153383, study PRJNA577476) | soil metagenome | isolation source: 80 cm soil or saprolite under Garry oak tree replicate 2 | place: USA:California | collected 2016-06-15
AATGGATCAATTGCCAGATGCCCGCCTCTTGCCAATCTCGCAACCGCCGCCAACACGTCATGCCTGAACCGCAGCCCAATTCCTGGGGCAGCATCTCCCACGGTATCCCGCTGCGGAGAACAAACAGAATCCCGGTGAGACAAGCACGGTCTGGCAGGCGAGGTCTGCCACCCTTGGGTCGATGTGGTGCGGACGGCAGCATCAGTTGAATCAGATTCCACAAAGCATCGGGAAGCAAAGGAGTGCTCATGGATTGTGCATCCTAGCACTTGGCAAGCAATGCTGCAGCGATGGATTTCGAATGAGGTTTTGTTAGAGCCTCGGGATTTCAACGCTGTCGTAGACCAACTTCAGAAAAAGCAGGAAAGGTTCCAGGCTGAACATCCCACTTTCGGGTCTCGCTATTCATAGCTCAACTAGCCGCCCACTGCTTCTGAACAGCTCATCTCTGCCACATGATTTTGATAATCTCTGCCTGTGAAGTTGGTTCTTGTGATCCTGGCTGTACTGGTGCTCGTGGGCGTGGCAGCCGGACTCATATTGTCGGGTGCTGGCACGCCCCGCAGACGACGGCACCGGAAGTGACAAACCATAACGCTTCCTGCGGCGTGGAGGCCGAATCTTCCACTGAACGTCAAACAAAGGACTTGGCAGCGCACGGAAAGCAATCTTAGTCCTTGTAAGTACATGAGAAATCAGAAAACAGATTTGCACGGATTTGCGAGTAATGAATTTTGACCGTAGGACGTGAATGGGCCGTCACTCTAAATCTAGGCAAGCCGGAGTAATTGGTGAAGGAGAGCATCAGCGATTCCAGAGAGCCGTTGTGATAGATACGGCTGGGAGCTTTAGCCGCACCAGTCGACCATGCCACGAGACGTTTACATCGATATCTTCTTTCCGGCTGTTCATGATCTCGAGCACCATCCCCCCGTCCGGACGTTTGAACGCCATTGCCCGAATGCCATCCTGCGATCCCGAGGTCTTCACCCGAACTGCTCCCGGACGCACAAATCTGCTGAAGTGGGCCAGGTAGTAGTACAGGCCGGTGTATGTGACCTTTTTTGTCTGACGATCAATAATCACAACCGGATGCTGAATATTTGGGTCGGGATTGCCGTGAACGTAGGATACTGACCACGGTCCGCCTTTCTCATCCAGGACCATGTTCCAGTAAATCCACGCAGAGGCGTGCGCCTCAAGATCATTGAAGATTTGAGTGCCCCAGAAGTCTCCGTCCTCAAATTCATAACGCGGAAGGGACATTGATTTTGGAGTCCCCGCCTCATAGGCATAACAAACTTCTGTCATCCAGAGAGGAATGTCGGGGTACTTTTCGTGGAGCTTTGCGATCTTGGCATAGTCCTTGAAGTCATAACCATGGTAAGGCGCAACCGCAACATACTTACGCGCAGCAGGGTCGTCCAGAACTATTGGATAGTTTTGGTAGGCTTCATCGCGTTCCGGAGCTTCACTCAGCATGATTTTGGTGTGCAAACCTGAGTGCTCCAGCAGCGGGCCGACATGGTCGCGCAGCAGGTCTCGAATATGGTTGTATGGAATCTTGGTGTAAACACCGGGCTCGTTGAATAGGCTCAGATAATCAATGCTGATTCCGTTCTTCTCATACTCCTGAAGGTAACGCAAGTAGTAGCGCGCAAGGGCATCGTAGTATTTCGGATTGACGTCCTGATTTGTGTCCACGTCGAAGAGCATCCAATCGGGCGGATAATCCATTGGCGCCTGAAGCACGAACTTGCCGTAGCGGCGAGCACGTTTAATGAACGTGATCAGCCCGTTGGGTTGCAGATCGCGAGCTATGGAGAAGTGGTTCATCTCCACGTCCCCGGGAACGGGATCGTAGGTGTAGAAAGGGCCGGCGGACATGAAATCCGTGGAGGCGAGCACGGTCTTCATCGCTGTAAACCCCGCGCCCTCCTTGGGATCGAACAAGGCGCGCAGGACGGACTCCTGATCCGCCGGTGGCAGGTCATTCAGAATGATCAGGCCCGCTTCGAGCATCGAGGCTCCAAAGCCGTCCATCCTTTGAAACGCGACGCTGTCATCGATTTCGAAGCCCGTGGATCCAGAACCGGTGCGCTGTTCAAAGTGAAGCTCTGGCTTGGATGTGAAGCGGTCGCCAGCTTTGGAGGACACATAGATCTGGACGTCTTGGGCCGCGGCCGGCAAGCACGTAAGGAGAACGATTACAGCTTGTAGTAAGAAGGCAGTGCGATTCCCCAAAACAGCCAATGGGTTCTGATTTCGCATAAGTTTGTGCTCCCTATTTCCGGATAGTCTGCTTTTTGGACATTAATACTGAACAAATCCGGTGGCATAGCGGAAGGCTTCAACGTAATGGCCATCCTTCCGCGGCTGCTCACTTCGCATCTCTGACTTCGCCTTGGCCAGATCGGCAGGCTCCCAGTCAGGGCGATACTTATTCACAGCCGGCTCAAACTGGCTGACCTGCTTGGCGGCAGCGTCGAACTTGAGTTCGGCAACGTCATCAATATTTACGAAGTAGTTGGCTTCCTGAGGCGAAGGATAGAAGAAGTACATTTCTGGCACTTTATACGGCTGCAAACCCTGTTGCAGACGCTGATTAGGAAAGTAGAGCCAGAACTCAGCCGCGCGCACGGCGTCAATGGTATTGAATGCAGCCATGCGATGGTCTGTCTTGTGCCAGCGTTCATACCACTCACCGGGATCTACGCTGAGCAGCACATCGGGACGCACACGACGGATGATCGCAGTGGCTTCTTCCACGAGCTTCGGCTGCGCCGCGTACTCCAGCATGCCGTCGTCATAGCCCAGCCATGTGATGTTCTCTTTTGGTGTTCCAATGAGACCCTCTGACACTTCTTCCTCGTGTTTTCTGATCTCAGCCAACCGCTGTGAACTCATCGCGGGATCGTAGGAGCCCTTGTCATCGTTGGTGTAAATGACGATATAGACCTTGTTCTGATTACGGTTGAGCAGGGCGATCGTGCCGCCGGCGCCGAACACATCATCGTCAGGATGAGGCGTAAAAAGCAGAATGGTTTTCCCGTGCAGATTCTCCAGACGGGTATTCTGCGCTTGCGCAACGATACAGGTGAAGATCAAACCCATCAGAGCTGCCAGCTTCATGATCGTATGCTCCCTCATTTACCTGCCGTCGAAATGGAGGCCTCAAGCTCGGTGGAGAGCTCGACGGCCGCATCAAGTTTGATCGCATGGCGCTGCTCGATCGCCCGCTGCAGCATGGGGAACAACGACGAGTGAGGTTCGAGCGCCAGATTGTAGGTAGTCCCGAACCACGGATACCCAAAAGCACCACGCGTCACTTGCCAGTACCAGAGATATGGGAAGACTTTACTCTGCCAGACAAGATGGAAACTTAGACCAGACCTGGAATTTGTGATCGAATACCGTCCTTGTCCCATGCCCCGCAGAAAGGCGAGATCGTGTGCCTTCGTTTCCGGTCCCGGCATCTGCGACAGGTCCACGATTGTTCCGTTCTTCCCTTTCACACGCGGCCACTCGCCTTGCTGCTCCACTAGGCGAGACGTGGCTGGCGTTTCCGATCCCAAGACCACGACCTCACAGGGCGGCAGATCGATTTGACAGCCCTCCTCCAGAAATGGCCACCCGAAAGCTGGATGATGCGCCCACATGAACTCCATGGGTTCATCGCCCTCGTTCCTCAGCGTTTCCTGGATTCGAAGCGCAGGTTCACCATCTTCGACAATCATCGTGCGATCCAGATGAAAAGGTGTTCGGGTTGTGTTCACTGAAAATGTGACTGAAATCCGCTCCGGATTATCCTCATTAATGCGATAGGACCAGGGAAGCAGGGCCACCTCACCATGCTGTCCGAACTGTGCTCCCTTAGACTCGCTGGGAAAATCTCCGGCGACGGGGAGCAGTTCCTGCCATCCCCCTTCATAAAAATCCGAAAAAGAACCTTCTCGCAGATTGATCGTAGGCAAGGTGGGAGGCTGCCTGCGCAGGCCCAATGGAGTGCGCAGCAGAAACTCAGTGTCGGTTGGTTTATGAAGGAACTCGTAGATGTCCGCGCCCTTATCGGCGACCACGGAAATGCGAATGAGCTGATTTTCGAGCGTTACACAGCGAAGCCCGCGAAAAACGCTTTCGGTAATCCGGCAAGCGTAGTTCCGTTCGCGTATGTAAGGAAGGTAGCGCTGGCGTTGTGGGAGTCCCATGCAGCTGTTCAGGCGGTCTCCCGGACCGGCACAGATGCGGTCCCCAAATCACCCGCATGGTTCTGGATCTTCTTCAACGCCGTGGCAATTTCATGCATGTCCTGCTCGTCTCCAAGTAAGACCGGCTGCGGGATCCAGACCGTTTCCCAAGCCGCGCGATGAGTTTCAGGAAAATCTCTCTTCAAAAATGGGTGTGGCTCTTCGGCCTGCCTGCCGGTCAGCTTCCTGCGGTACTCGCCGCTCTTGAACACGTCCAGGGCGTGCAACGGAGGATAGCTTGCCTGATTGGGGATTCCCTCAGCATTCATGGCGGCGATGAACTTTTCGGTGCTGATGCCCCCGAAAGCGCTGCGATCCACGTGAAAGATGTAGGCGTACTGTCCATTGCGCGTGCACTGAGAAGCCAGTTTCTGCGGTGTAATGCCTGCGATTGCTCCCAGAAGACGGTCCAGCAGCCGTGCGTTCTTGTGGCGATGCGCGGTTTGCTCATCCAGGCGCGTGAGCTGCGCGCTAAGGACGGCACCCTGCCATTCGCTGAGCCGGTAATTGGAACCATAGATGAAATGGCTATAGAACCACTCGCCGGGCATTCGGCCGCAATCGTGGACAGAGCGGGCGAGCCGTTCGATTGAATCATCGTTTGTGAGGATAATTCCTCCTTCGCCGGCCGTGATCAGCTTGCTCGACTGGAAACTGAAAGTTGCTGCGCTGCCAAACGTGCCAATTCGCTCTCCCCGCCATTCGCTGGCGTGAGCATGCGAACTGTCCTCCACCAGGGCAATACCGCGGTCGCGAGCGATTTTGCTCAGACGATCGAGATCGGCTGGGTGTCCGCCCATATGTACCGCAATGATGGCTTTTGTCCGTTGGGTAATGCCGGCTTCAACCAAGTCGGAATCGATGCAGTACGTATCCGGCAGGACATCTACCATGACCGGGAGAGCTCCGGCGAACAGGACGGCGCTGGCCGTCGCGATAAAGGTGAAGTCGGGAACGATGACTTCATCGCCGGGGCCAACATTGAGAGCGGCCATCACGACTTCAAGCGCGGCAGTGCCGTTAGTGACCGCAATGCCATGCCGGGCGCCGTGGAACGCGGCAAACGCCCGCTCAAATTCCAAAGTCTTGGTTCCCGGGGTTCGCCACCAGACCCGGCTCTCCAGGACTTCCGTCAGTGCACGACGTTCCTTCTCGTCGTACATGGGCCAGTGGGGAAACGGTTTGGTTTTCGCTTTGCGGCCTCCCAGTAACGCCAGCTCCGGCATTGAGTCCTCCTTACTGGCAAAGCACTTTAGCTGCACACCACGCGATGGTCAACAAAAATGCTTCAGTCCGAGGAGGCGGAAACACTGCATGGAGCAATGTTGAGCTTGACTTAGTGCGTGCTCCAGGAGTATTAAGGGCAAATAGTTCGACTCCACTCTCCGGGCCACACCAGGGGGCACTATGGAGGCATCTTCCGCTGTCAGTCGTGCTTTGAGGTTGGCCTTTGCTTTCGTCGTAATCAGCTGCTCTTCCACCCTGATCGCGCAAGTTGATCGCGGCAATATCGTGGGCACAGTCAGCGATCCCAGCGGTGCGAATGTGGAGGGAGCAAAGGTTGTGATAAGGAATCTGGCGACCGATCAATCGGTTGAGGTCACAACCGACAGCTCCGGCGCATATGCCGCCAATTTGCTGCGTATCGGCACATACTCCGTCACGGTCGAACGGCAGGGTTTCAAGAAGGCGGTAGAACCCAATGTGGAGGTGGGCGTCAATCAGGTTGTGCGAGTGAACCTGCGCTTGCAGGTAGGAGTTGCAACCGAATTGGTGGAAGTGACCGGAGCTGCACCGTTGCTGCAAACGGAGACCTCGTCGCTTGGAACTATAGAAACGGAGAGGCGGATTTCCGACCTTCCCCTGAACGGCCGCAATTTTATTCAACTCGCGTACCTCGGGCCGGGCGCCAACAGTGGCCAGACAGGATCGAACGTTTCCGGGGGCGTTTTTGAAAACGAAAGGGCAAACGAAGCGCTATCGGTAAACGGGCTGCGAGTCTCAAACAACAACTTTCTTCTGAACGGTGTTGACAACAACGAATTCGGGCTTGGTGGCGTTGTGGTGCTTCCTCCGCCCGATGCGATTCAGGAATTCCGCACCGAAGAGAACTCCATGAGCGCAGAATTCGGGCGCGGTGGAGCTGCCGTGAACGTGGTTCTCAAGTCCGGCACGAATAGGGTTCACGGCGGGGCGTATGAGTTTATTCGCAATGACAAATTGGACGCAAGGAATTACTTCGCCTCACCGCCACCTTCGCCAAAACCAGGATTTAAGCGGAATCAATTCGGCTTTTTTCTCGGTGGACCGATAAAAAAGGACAAGACATTCATCTTTGGCGACTACGAGGGAAGCCGCGTACGCGAGGCCTTGAGTTATGTCTCCACTGTGCCGAATGCCGCAGAACGCGCAGGCGATTTTAGCGATCGGTTAACAGGCGATACTTTTTCGCCATGTCCCAATCCCACCCCCAGCGAGATATTCGACATAGGCACGATTTTTGACCCCTTTACTCCCCATGCATGCGCGAATGGAGGCACTGCCGCTGTAATCCGCGATCCCATCAGCTTCAACGGCCAACTGAACGTAATCCCGCCAAACATGCTCAATGCCACGAGTGTGAATATTGCCAACCTGTATCCACTGCCCAATGTCGCGGATGTGGTTAACAACTATCTATCTAATCCAAACCGGGTGAACGACCAGGATTCCTTCGATATTCGCTTCGATCATCATTTCCGCGAACAGGACCAGATTTTCGTTGGCTACAGTTTTGGTGATATCCGCAGCTTCCGGCCGGGGCCGCTGGGTGACTTGGGCGGGGCCGACTGCTGTCCGAGTCGCGACAAGACACGATCACAGCACACCAGCCTTGGCTGGACCCACACTTTTTCAGGACACCTTCTTAATGATGCTCATGGCGGATTCTTCCGCTTTGCTGTGAACGCGCTGCCCCTTCTTTTTGGCAAGAACCTATCAGAGCAGGTCGGAATTCCGTTTGCCAATCGTGGCGATGTGAACTCTTCGGGATTGTCCTTCATTGATGTTTCGGGTTTCACCTCTCTCGGCGATTCCCTGTGGACACCCGAGCACGCCTTCGAGAACATTTATCAAATTGCGGACACGGTCACATGGGTCCGCAACAAACATTCGTTCAAATTTGGCGTTGATTTCCGCCGCCAGCAGCGCAATTTCTTCCAGCTCACGGCATCTCGCGGGCAATTCAGCTTCCCAGGCACGTACACGAATGACATTACAAGTAACAATGGCGGGAGTGGATTAGCCGAGTTGCTGCTGGGTGTACCAGCTTCATCAGCGCAGGATTTCCTAACCGGAATGTATCCAACCCGCTATTGGGATCTCGCGGAGTTCGTGCAGGATGACTACCACATTCGGCCAAACCTTACTTTAAACATCGGCCTGCGGTATGAAGTGACCTCCCCCGCCAATGGGCGGGTCGGGAACTTCGACCTGGATCGCGCGGTTGTGGTGAATTCGTATGGATCGAAGGCAGTGCCCCATGCCGGCGTTAAGTTCGATAAAAGCGACTGGGCGCCGCGAGTCGGTTTGGCATGGTCGCCGCTAAAGAACACGGTGGTCCACAGCGCTTTCGGCATCTTCTACTCGAGCGAGGGAAACATTTTCGATGACTTGGGCCTGAACCCGCCCCAGCTGGCGTTTTCGTCCCGCACCTTCAATGTGGGTCTGCCTCCTACGCCGAATCAATTGATATCCGCCGGATTTTCACCCAATATTCCTTTTGCTGACCCCAATCACCCCAGCGGCGTGGTGCGAACCACAGGCCCAGTGCGTCGCATGCCGCGGATTATGGAATGGAATCTGGGGGTTCAGCATCAATTTGCGCAAAACTGGGTGGCAGAAATCGGATACGTCGGCACACGTGCGTACCACCTGTGGAACCACGAAGTCAGCGATCTGAACCAGCCTTTTGCGCCTCTGGATTCCAACTTCTCTGATGCTACGGGCAATCAAGGCCGTCCATACTTCGGCGTCTTGCCGGATTTGAGCAGCATAGAGCCGTTGGACTTTCCACAGCTTCAGATGTTCTACAACGCTTTTCAGACCTCACTTAACAAGCGCTTTTCAAACGGATTCAATTTCCTCGCCTCGTACACGCTTGCCCACAATCTGGGAAATGCCGATGGAAACGTAGGCGCCCAAATCCAGGACGCGCACCATCCCGAGAGGGAGTACGGCCCAGTGTTGCCTGATCTTCGGCACCGGTTCGTGGTGAGCTACATCTATGAGTTGCCAGTTGGCCGTGGGCGGCAGTTCCTTGCTGACCTGGGAGGTGTTGCCGATGCAATCATTGGCGGATGGCAAATCGGCGGCATTACCAGCGCACAGAGCGGTGAGGCATTTACCGCCGGAATGTCCGGCGATTTCAGCAACACAGGCAGCGGTAGTTACCGGCCCAACCAGATCGGTAATCCGTACGACTTCTCCATTGACCCGGCTGGGCAGGCAAGTCTGGGTTGTGATCCGGGCCATCAGACGCTGGCTTGCTGGTATAACCCGGCAGTATTTGTCACGCCGCCTGTGGTTCCGGGACAAGGGGTCGCGCATGTATTCGGCGACACACGGATTGGCAATCTGCGGGGTCCGAAGCTCGTGAACGTTGATCTCGTGCTGCAGAAGAGCTTCAAGATAAGGGAATCTCAGCAGATCGAGTTTCGATCGGAGTTCTTCAACGCGCTAAACCACCCCAACTTTGGCTTGCCCGGAAGCACCGTGGACGAAGAAGGGGGCGCCAGCATCACAAGCACGTCCACTGACAACCGGCAGATTGAGTTTGCCTTGAAGTATACGTTCTAGAGTTTATTTGCGCGAAACTGTCACGTGGACGATGTTCGAATAGGCGGACTCACCCTCATCGTTGTATGCGCGCACTCGATAAGCCGCGCCCTCCCCTTTCGCCACACCCGAATCGGTATATTCCGTCGCGCCATTTTCGACTTTTGCAATTTGCTTCCACGGTGAACGGGTTCCCGGAAGCCCTTCGATCCGGCGTTCCACCACGGCGCCTTTCGGGTCGCCGCCGTGCAGGGCCCATTTCAGTCTTGGAGAGTTTCCGCTCAGGGTTACCATCAGTGAACTGGGGGCTTCGGGAAGCACGGCCCAGTCAAAGTATCTTTCATCTGTTATTGCCATCACGCCGTCTTTGAGAGGCAAAGATTCCAATGTGTCCGTTGTCCCTTTCTTCCACTCAATTGGCTTGATCTCTCCAGACGTGACGTCCACCAACACCGGATGGGTTATGCCCGTATTCTTCAATGAGAGATCCGCGTACAAGGGTGGAAACACGCCTCCCGGGAGACTGTGGGCGGCCAGCCAGTACGCCACGATCGCTTTCCCCGATCGCGAGCGGAAGCCGAAGGACACAAAAGGGAATCCCGTCTGACGACGAAGCGCGGGCAGGTCCGGACCTTTGATTTCGATCGCCGGATCGAAGTGCGAGTCGGAGAATAGCGCATTGGTGTTTTGAAGTGCGAAAAACACCGGCCGGGGTGTGAAATCCACGTCCTGGAATGTCAGCCCGTGAATCAGTCCGAAGTCGTCATACTCGTTTCCATCAGTTCCTGCAGCTAAGAGCCACACGAACGTTTTGACCCCTGCCGCCAGGTTGTACACCAGGCCGCGTGGAACGTATTTGGCCTGAACCGATTCGTCCGATCCTTTCCAAGATGGAATCGAGTTGAATTCATCGTCGAAGAACTGAATATCAGACCGTACTCCGGGGTAATTACGGACCAATTCCCGCAAGAGCCTGGGCGATTCTGTCAGGTAAGCTCCGTAGTCCATAGCCTCTGGATTCAGATTTTGACCGTAACCGGGGTAGGTGTGATACGCATAAACATCAATTCCCGAGGCACACTCGCAGCGATCAAGCGCACGCTTGGTGAAATCCCGTGAAGGGTCTGCCTGCCCGCCGTATATAACTTTGGCGCTGTCATCTGACTGACGCACAACGTGCACAAATGACTTGAGAAGCGTTCCATAGTCTTCGGGACTGGGCGCAGGGTTCCAATAATTAATGTCCTCCTCGTTCCACAACGCCCAGTAGTGGATGCGATCGCGGAAGTGATCGACCATCCATTTCACGTAGCGGTTGAATGCCGCAATCTGCTCGGGTGTTTTCGGAGGCCAGAAAACTGAATAAAGACTCCGGTCAGCATTATGAAACGAGCCTGGTTCAGGAGTGATCTTATCGGGCAGCTTGCCGGCTGCGGCCGTGTACATGGGATTCCCGTAGAGCAACTGCAGTTGAATGTTTACGCCGTTATCGACGAGCGAATCTACGGCATCCTCCAACTCCGGAGAGCTTGAGTACACGCCGCGTTGCTGTTCAATCCAGTCCCAACTAGTGCGGTCCGAGCTGTTCTCGTACTGACCAATGCGGATCCACTTGAAACCTGCGTCGAACATCCGTGTCCACCACCAGCGGTTCCAGGGCAGATATGGTCCGCGTGGAAGATCCGAGTTAATGCCGAAACCATCCTGAATTTGCGAGGAACGCTTGGGAGGAACGTGATCGGGAAGCGGTTTTCTCGCGTCCTCCGCTCTCAGCGAGCCCGGAGCAGAAATGCAAATCGCAAGAAGAACCACGAAACCGTGCCAGCCGCTGCATTTCAAGGCGATTCTATTCATTGGCTTCTCCAGCCTACTTTTGCGGATTCAATGCGACAGAGCTTTGTAAAGCAACCTCCGGTACTTATTGCCGCTTACTTTCTACGGCAGCAGTATCGGCGGTGGGTTTTGCCAGCACAAATTGCCTGATCGTACTTCGGGTTTGCGCCATTTGATCGCGATGATTCCGCGACAATTTCTGATAGAGGCTCAATTCTTGCCCAGCCAATTCCAAATTGTTCATGTTTCGATAAATCTGCGCCAGCTTATAGTGGGCCATTTCGGAGTTCGGATCCAAACGGATTGCTTCTCGAAACCTGGCAATCGCATTACTGTCCTGCTTGCGTTCAGCGTAGAGATTGCCTAATTCGAGGTGCGCTAAAGCGAGCCGAGGGTTCAGACGGACGGCTTTCTCGAGAAGCGATTGCGCACCATCGAGACTGTCTGCCCGACCCGAAGTCATGGCTTCATGCAAGAGTGCCGCGCCGTAACAAAGCACAATTTGGGAATTCTCTGGATAACGCTCTGCCAAACGTTGCAGTCGGGGCTGTATCTTCCCCCATTCCGCGGCTGGCACAAACTGTGGTAAGTCATTCCACGCGAGAAAAGCATCAGGCGATGACGGGTCAGTTTCCAGTGCACTCAGAAATGCGTCAGCCGCGTCAGCGTACTGCCGAAGGGCGAAGTGGGCCAGCCCCCTCCCCACATATAGCCGCGCAAATGCTGGAAATTTCTGCGAGCCAAGCCGAAAGGCTTCAATTGCTGCATCGAACGTGAGATGAAGAAGGTACTCCGCACCGAGGTCGAAATAATATTGTTCTTTCGTGGAGTCCAATTCCACAGCCCGCTGGTAGTGGCGGACGGCTTGCACATAGAGCCCTGCCTCCTCTTCCAGTGATGCCAGCAGGTCACAGAGTTCAGCGTTCGGCTGTACTTCGACCTTGCGCTGGAGCAGGTCGAGCGCTGCCTGTGGATTACCTGCTCCTTTATAGGCCAAGGCCAGGTTGTAGATCGCTGAATTGCTTGTTGGTTCGAGCTGTAGCGTTCTCTCAAAATGCGAGACCGCCATGGGATAAGCGCCGGCAGACGCAAACATCAATCCGAGAGCGAAGTGCTGCTCCGCCGAGAGGCTTGTGGGCGCGACAGCCAGTTCTGTCCACGACGTGTCTCGTTTCGCGAGGGTGCTGCGCGCGAGAGCTAAGTAGATCTCGAATGATTGCGGACTCAGCTCGTACGCACGACGATAATTGCCGGTTGCACCTTGATTATCCCCGAGCTCTTCAGCGACTCTGGCCGAGAGGACGTAAAACTTTGCTGCCGTCGCATCATCTTGAGGAACTGTTAACTTCGTGAGAATGTTATGAGCTTCAAACGGCCGTTTCAGCTCGCTCAGGCTTCGGGCCAACTCATAGCCGGCTTGGAAATCCCCGGGACGACTCGACCATGCTCTTTGGAGGTACGGCACAGCCTTTTCGTACTCTCGGGTCTCCGACAGAATGGTACCCAGTCCTACTGAGGCCGTGAAGTTGTGTGGCTCCTGCTGGATGGCCTGACGGAACAGGCTGGCAGCTTCCCCGTTGTTCCCGTGTTCCCAAAGCAGCGCGGCAAGATTGTTGTAGCCCATCGCCGCATGAGGCAGCAGGCGAATAACTTTCCTGAAACTGGCTTCGGCTTCGGCCTTACGGCCGAGCTGAGCGGTAACGAGTCCTCGCAGATTGTTCAATGCGGGATCATCCGGTTCGGTGGTCAAGGCGGTGTCCAATTCCGCCAGTGCATCGTTAGGTTTTCCGGCCTGCAGTAGATCGAAGGCTCTATCGTACGGCTTTGGCGCGCTGGGCAGCTTTCCTTGGCTTGCAACCTGGGCACACGGAGCTGTCGCGAGTAATACATCAAGAACAACGACCAGAACAACTCGACAAAACCAGTTCAAAACTTTTCCTGCTCAACAATCCCTTTTCCTTCTTGGATCACAACTAGACGATTGGCAGGCACCCGTTCCAATGTCTCCTGCCCACCGCCCAACCATTTGACTGTCACGCGAGACGCTTCGCGCGCACGGCCGAGGCCGAAATGCAACCGCAAATCACTCTGTGAGCAAAAGCTTCCACCGCTGCGCACCTCTTGAATTTGCTGCCGGCCTTCGGCTTCCAGAACTACTCTCGATCCGACCGCGGCGCGATTGGTGTGCGTTCCGACTAGTCTCACAAGCAGCCATGAGTTCACCGAAGGCGACAGGTTCCGAAGCAAAGTCGGAGGATCATTCAAATTATTGATTACTACATCAATTTGGCCGGTACGGAAGATATCACCAAAGGCGGCCCCCCGGCTACAACGTGGAAGCAGCAACCCAGCTCCGCTCCCTTCAGAGATGTCCTCAAAGCGGCCGTTTCCGATGTTACGGTACAGAATCTTCTTGCCTTCTTCCTCTTTCGCCTTCGGGCGTTTCCCACTCAGGCCCGGAGGATAAATCCCACCTGTGGCAATGAAAATATCGGGTTGACCGTCATTGTCGAAATCAACAAAAGCGGTACCCCACTTTACCGATGAAGTCTGCCCGCTCAAGCCGGCTTGGAAGGTACGATCGTTAAAAAAGCCATTCCCACGGTTGTGGTAGAGGGACGTTGTCTGATCGGAAAAGTTGGTCTTTAGTATGTCGAGAAGGCCATCGCCGTCATAGTCGCCCGCATCCACACCCATCCCGCCCTGCATTCCTCCGTTTTCGTCAACTGCCACCCCCGCGAGCAGTCCTACTTCAGTAAAAGTCCCGTTGTGATTGTTTTTGAACAGCAAACTCGGTGTCGAATCATTCGCGACGTAAACATCGGGCCAGCCATCGTTGTCATAGTCGGCAACGCAAGGGGTAAAACCATAAGTAGGCTCGCAATTCGCAATTCCCGCGGCCTTGGATATATCAGTGAAGGTCCCGTCGCCATCGTTGTGATAGAGAATGTTCTTGGAACCTTGTAATCCTTTTGGCCCGTACAACACAGGCGATTGCACGCCTACCAGGGACGGATCTGATTCGTACAATGCTAGACCGGAATCGTAGCCGACATAATTACTGACAATGAGATCCAGGTGCCCGTCGCGATCGTAATCGAGAAAGGCGGCGCCTGAGTTCCAGTGATCCTCGGCTTGGAGCAGTCCCGATCCGCGGGTCACATCCGTGAAAGTTCCGTCTCCGTTGTTGCGATACAGCACGTTCTTGCCGTAGTAGGTGACAAACAAATCCATAAAGCCATCGTTGTTGTAGTCGCCAACGCATACGCCTTGCCCCCAGCCAGAGCGCACAAGATTGGCTTTTGCAGTCACGTCCGTGAATGTGCCGTCACGATTGTTTTTGTAGAGGTGATTTATCGGCTCCTTATCCTTTGGGAAACCGCTGAATCCCCAGCTATTGACAACGAATATGTCGAGCCATCCGTCATTGTCATAGTCGAAAAGGGCGATTCCGCCACCAGTAGTAGAGACAAGAAAGTCCTTGCTCTCGTGGCCCGCAACAACTGTTTTCGCGGTTAGGCCCGCCAGGCTTGCAACGTCAACATAGTTTGGAAAGTACGCATTCTCCTTGCCAGTACCTGCGTTCAGCAGAACAGGAAAGGGCGACAAGGAACAAAGCCCCAGTCGGAAAAGAACCTGGAGGTTTTTCCGGCGGTTCACGCCGCACATTCTAGCATGTGGCCTAGGCCTCCACGCCAAAGCGTTTCAGCTTTGTGCTCTCTTCCGCGCGGAGGAGAAAGTAGATTCGCCTGCCGCTGCCACTCGGCTCAGGAGACGCTTGATCATTCTGTGGCAATCCACATCGCGAAACAGTAATATTGTTCGGCCAAATAGGTGTGCGATGCCCAACAGCCGAAGTTCTCGCCGGTTAAAAACTGGATGTTTCCTCTTAGGTACAGTGCTCGCCTCAAGCGCGGCTTGCTGGAGTGTGGCGCTCCGGGCAGCAGTGTCGAAGGTTGACATTACTCCTGCACACGGCGCTAATTTGTGGGGCTACAGCAATCGTGAGAACCCGGCAACCGGTACCCTCGACCCGCTCTATGCACGTGTTCTGGTTCTTGAAGCGGGCAGTCGAAGCCTCGCGCTGGTCAATCTTGATCTTGGCAGGCCGTTCGGACCGGCTTCACTTCAGTGGCTCCGCAATGCAACTCAAAAGGAGGTCTCTTTTTTGATTCTCACTGCAACGCACACCCATTCCGGACCTGTAATTCAGGACGATTATCCTAGGGGGAAGCCGGCATGGGAAACTGCCGCTCTTGAGAAAATTGCAAATGCTGTAGCCGAAGCCCGCAGGAACCTGAGCGATGCTCAGATCGGGGTTGGGTACGGAGTCGCATTCATCGGTCATAACCGGCTCCGCGTCAACCCGGATGGAACAGTAACTTGGTTTGAGCGCAATCTCACTGAAATTCCCACGGCGCCAGTGGATGGAACGGTTTCAGTCTTGCGGATCGACAGGACTGATGGCCAGCCGCTGGCGATCTTGGTGAATTATGCCTGCCATCCCGTGATATTCGGCAGCGATAACCTTCAGTATTCGGCCGATTTTCCGGGAGCCACGGCTCGAACTGTCGAGCAAGCATTTGCTGGCAAACCTCTCTGCTTCTTCCTGCAAGGCGCGCCGGGGGACATAAATCCATATTTCGCCGTTACGCCGCTTGAGCAGGACGCCATTGTCATGCGGGACCAAGCCGGTCGCATGCTAGGTCGAGAAGCCGCGAAGATCGCTGAGGAGATTCACACAAAACCAGATTCCAATGCCGACTTACAATTCTCGGAAGATTTGGTCAGCGTTGGCATGCGTTGGGATCCACAGAAGTGGCGCGACGCCACGATTGCCGTGTTCGGCGCCACAAGTTCGGATCCATTTGCACCGAAGTTAGACAACATTCAGCTTTCGGTAACAACCGTCCTCATTAATAGGGGAATCGCGATTCTCTCCATGCCCGGTGAACCTTTCGTCGAATATCAAATCGCCTGGCGGCAGCGATCTCCGGTGCGTGATGCATTGCTGATCGGATATGCGAATGGCTATAACGGTTACTTTCCCACTATCCGTAGTGCCACTTTAGGCGGGTATGGGGCAGCTAACCCTGCCACTTGGGTTGAGGTTGGAGCCGGAGACCGAATGATCGACACCGGCATCACCCGGCTTAACTGGATGCTCGGCCGCCTACACGAGCTGCCCGAGGATTTCGCGAAGTGAAGGAATTTGGCGAGACTTGTCTGACAACACGTGAGGATATCCCGCGAAGAGCCATAGATGCTTTTTCTATCCTAGTGCACGCGGTGGTTATCGTGTTACTACTGGGAATGAATACGCTCGAGTGTGAGGCTGCTGCATTAAGGGCTGGGGTGGCCAAGGCCGATATCAGTCCTCCTCCTGGCCTGCCGATGTATGGGTTTCTCGACCGCATCAACGACAACAAGCTTTCTACAGGGACCCTTGATCCTCTTTATGCGCGCGTGTTAGTACTGGACGCTGGTGAAAAGCGCCTTGCCTTGGTGACTCTTGATCTGGGCAGGACGTTCCGCGAATCTGAACTCGCTCAATTACGCCAGCAGCTTAAGGCCTCCGCCGGAGTCTCGTTTCTCGTTCTGACGGCATCGCACACGCATTCCGGACCTAACGTCCTCGATCAAGAAGCCGGCGGCGAACTGCAAGCGTGGGAGAACATCGCAATCAAAAAAATCTCAGCTGCCGTTGTTGAGGCCAGCCGCCATTTGGTTAACGCTCGCCTTGGCACCGGGCGAGGCGAAGTCTATATCGGATACAACCGTCGCCAAGTGCAACCCGACGGTGCGGTGAAGATGCTGTGGACAAACCCCGGCAAGCAGCCCACCGCGCCCCTCGATCCTACGATTTCCGTCTTGCGAGTTGACGACGCGGAAGGAAAACCCCTGGCGATACTTGTAAATTACGCCTGTCACCCTGTCGTGCTTGGGTCCGACAATATTAATTACTCTGCGGATTTCGTTGCGGTCATGACAGAGACGGTGGAGAAAGCATTCGACCGGGCGCCCCTCTGTTTCTTTCTTCAAGGGGCTGATGGCGATATTAATCCTTACTACGCCACGACGCTTCTTTCCGATGATGCCATCGCTAAGCGTGATTGGACCGGGCGCCAACTCGGCGAAGAAACTGTACGGGTTGCGAAGGGGATCCACACTGATTCAGCTGCTGATCCAGCAATTGGGTTTGCAGACGATGTAATGCGTTTCCAGCTACGCTGGCCTGCAAAGAAATTTCGCGAAGGCCTCTTGAAGACGTATGGCCCGCATGTCTTCGAAGATCATGCTGACCTCATCGGCCAAGACCCCCCACCCGATCATTTGGATCTTCACGTTACGACCGTGTTGCTCAACAGTCGGATTGCGCTGATAGGAATGCCGGGTGAGCCTTTCGTCAACTTTCAGATCAACTGGAAAGACCGTTGTCCGGTGCCGGAGGCCTTCTTCCTCGGCTACACCAATGGCTACTTCGACTATTTTCCGACAATTGAGGCGGCGGCTCAGGGTGGATATGGCGCCGGAGATTCGAACACTTATGTGGAAGTTGGAGCTGGCGAGCGGATGCTAAGACAGGCGTTGGTCCGCGTTTACCAAATGCTTGGCAAGCTCAGAGATGCGCCGGATATGAATTAGTTGACGCCGAAGCAGAAGGTTGTACATGGTCCAAAGTTTACTCTGGGAGGGAGATCTGATGCCAGAATCTCAGGCCAGTTCCATGAGTGCTTTGCGCGATCGCAATCCCCAGCCTGAAGTCGCGACACGTCTCAAAAGACTATTAACGCTGCTTCTAGTCCTGACCGCACTAATTTTTCCAGGCAGTATTCGCACGGAGTCAAATCCCATTTACCTCGATCCACAGCAGCCCATCGAGCGTCGCGTGGAGGACCTGCTAAGCGGGATGACCTTGGAAGAAAAAGTTGGCCAGCTCAATCTGCCCTGCGTGTATGTGGACCAGTTGGGAAAAACCATTCCCGAAAAAATGCAGGCGTGCAAGCGCTTCGCGGCGGGAACTTACACCAATGAAATCGGTCCCGGTGCTGGTTTCTTTACTCTTGCGGACACGATTCTCCACGAAGGAGCTGAGCAGCAAGCCGAGTACTTCAATGAGCTTCAAAAAATCGCGCTTACTAAGACGCGGTTGAAGATTCCTCTTTTGGAAGATGAAGAAGGCACCCACGGCGGCATGTTTTCCGGAGCGACAGTTTTCCCCGAGGGACTTGCCATTGGCAGCAGTTTCGATATGCCGCTCGTGGAGCAGATCTATGCGGCTGCTGCACGTGAGTCGCGGGCTGTCGGCATTCATGTGCTTTCGACTTTGGTTCTCGAACTGGATCGTGATCCAAGGATGGGGCGCAATGAAGAAGGCTACACAGAAGATACTTATCTTATGTCTCGCATCGCCGAAGCTATTGTCCGGGGCACGCAAGGCAAGGACATCAGTGCGCCTGATAAGGCCGTCGCACTGCTTACCGATTTTCCAACTCAGAGCGAACCTCTAAGCGGCCTAGAACGCGGCGCGGTTACCCTGTCGGATCGAATGCTTCGGCGAGACATACTTCCTCCATGGGCGGCAGGCATCACGAAGAATGACGCGCTTGGGGTGATGGCCGGATACCCCGAAATTGAAGATATGCCGGCCCACGGATCGAAGAAGTGGATGAACGACGTCTTGCGCGACGAACTCGGCTTTAGGGGAATTGTCGTCAGTGAGGGCGAGGGCTTCGGCACGCTTATCTATGAAGGTATCGTGCCCACGCAAAAAGAAGCGGGTGCTCTGGCCCTCAAAGCCGGAGTAGATATCAACATCACTTATGAACCTGCGTACATGAGGCCGCTCATCGAGAATGTCAAAGAGGGCCGGGTTCCGATGGAGCTCATTGATCGCGCCGTGCGGCGCATGCTGGAACTCAAATTCCGTCTTGGATTATTCGAGCACCCGTATGTTGACGTGGCTCACGCGAAGCAAATCGTTCATTCGAAGGAACACCAACAGCTAGCCCTGAACGCTGCTCGCGAAGGAATCGTGCTTCTCAAGAATGAGAATAATGTTCTTCCGCTTAAAAAGGACGTGAAATCGATCGCTGTTATCGGTCCAAATGCGAACAGTGCTTCGAATCTGTTCGGCGACTACTCCGCCCAGGTCGTTCTTCAACACGTGGACTCGGTTCTGGACGGAATTAAAGCGAAGGTCTCGCCGGCGACCCGCGTGTTTTACGCGGGAGGATGCGCCGTGAACGACCAGAACAAAAGCGGTTTTGAGAAAGCGGTGCAGGCAGCGAAAAACACGGATGTAGCTATCGTGGTCCTCGGCGAACAGTCCAGAAGAGAAGGCGACGAAGCAAAACATCGGCCTGCGCCTACCGACGGTGAAGGCTACGATGTCGCCAGCCTCGATTTAACAGGGGTGCAAGAGGACCTCCTCAAAGCTATCCGGGCGACCGGCACGCCAACAGTGCTGATACTAATCAATGGCCGCCCTCTCTCAATCCGTTGGGCTTCAGAACATGTCCCGGCGATCGTTGAGGCTTGGCAGCCCGGCGAGCGTGGAGCAGAAGCGATTGCTGATGTCCTCTTTGGCGACTACAACCCAAGCGGACGTCTGGCGACCACCATTCCTCGCAGCGTCGGCCAGCTGCCCGTTTACTATAGTTATCCGTTGTCGAAGGCGTACTGGATCAAAGGCGGCTGGACTAACACAAGAGGTTATGTAGACATGCGTGCAACGCCTCTACATCCGTTCGGCTACGGCTTGAGTTATACAAGTTTTCGGTATAGCAATTTGCGCACAGAGCCATCGGCAATCAACAGTGATGGGAAAATACAGGTCAGCGTTGATGTTGAGAACACGGGCAAGCGCGCTGGAATCGAAACTGTTCAGCTGTACCTTCGCGAGCGCTTTACGCCGGTAGCAACTCCAGTGAAACAATTACGCGGATTTGAAAGAGTCCAGCTCGACCCCGGCCAGAAGAAAACTGTGAACTTTACTCTGGGACCGGAAGAGCTCCAACTGCTCGACCAGGACTTGCAGTGGAAGGTCGTTCCCGGCACTTTCGACGTTATGATTGGGACGTCTTCGGCCGACGTCGCGCTAAAAGGAAGCTTTGAGGTACGAAGTTCCAATCCAGCATCGAGTGCGTGGGGAACCGGAAGATATCGGTTCGGTCGTCGGGCTTAGTACCGACAAACGCTTTTGTGACCACGAACCAAGCCATCCTTGCAAATGGTCGGCATCCGGCTGTCGCGGGTTTAGGCGCGCCAGTCAGATAACGACGAGTAAAGACGTCTTGTAACTACAGAGCAGATTTGCGAGCCTCCGTAAACCTTGAGGTGAAACCCGATTCTCAGTGATCGATCTGGAGTGGATTTGCGAGTGCGGTAAGTGCTTTACATGCTGGGGTGGGAGACGGGAATCGAATCTTCCACCGAACGTAAAACAAAGGACTTAGCAGCGCACGGAAAGCAATCGTTGCACGTGAAAGTGCATGAAAAAACAGGAAACGGATTTGAATGGATTTGTGGCCGCTTGGAGTCGGTGCGACGGCGAAGCCCTCATTTGCGAAAATCCGCAGCTCTGATTCTAATGCATCGAGCTGACCTAAGTTGTGGCAGAATTGTGCGCTATGGCAGACGTCACGCCACAAACATCCCCACAGGACGCTTGGAATGAAAACCAATATCGTGTCGAGGGTCTCGTAGCAGAGAAGCTCCGTCGGACGAGTGGTCGCGAGGGTTTCAAAAAACACTTCTGGGCGGTCATGGAAGAGGTGAAGGATTATTTTTTCTCCACCTTCACTTTCACTTTTTCGAGGCCAGAGCGTGTTTACGAGATGCCAGACCTTGTTCACTACTTGCCAGAGCAGACATTTTGGAGGAAATACCTTGTTCACTACTGGGAGCCAGAGCAGACATTTTGGAGGAAAATTTCTATACCGGAGATCGTCGACGTCGTTGTGGAAGGTTTCGTTATGGAGGAGCGAAGACGACTGTGGTTTGCGCATAGGGCCAAAGTAATTTCGAACCTGCAAAAAGCGCTCCCAGCTTGCGCTCGGCAATTCGAAGCTGATTACACCGAGTTCTTCTTGCTGAAGTTTGTTTTCAGGAAGTTCGACGCCGGCTCTCCTGAGGGTCGGTGGGCCGATGAATTGGAGGAGTGGCTGGAACAGCTTGTAAAAAAAGTGGTCACAACGGAAATCCCAAAATTAATAAATGATAAGGGAGAGCTAATCGATGAGGAACTAGTTCGGCTGGCAGACACCTATGAGGCAGCACGTGTCCAGCTCATGGATCGTTATTCACCAAAGATCAAGAAGATCGTGGCGGGAATTGTGTACAAGCACCACCTCTGCCCACCCTCGCAAGATGCTCCTTCATTTATCGAAGATGCCGCGCAGAACGTGTGTCATAAAATCATAGCTAAGCTTGAAAGCTACCGTTTTGAACAGCCGTTCGAACATTGGGTCGCGAAAATTTGCACAAACGAGGCCCTCCTTGGACAACGAGACGATGTGGGACGTGGACCGCCGCGCGTCTTTGTCACATGGGAGGAATTCTTGCAGCAAGCGCCCTCGCCAGTAATACGAGACACCGAACACCGCGACATCCTTAAGAAAGTAATAGATAAATATAAAGAACAAGGGAGGCGAGCGAAAAAGAGTTGGGACGCCATTCGTCTCAAGTGGTTTGAAGATTTGGATGTGGAAGAAATCGCAGTTCGGCTGAACACGACGGAAGGCTACGTGTATAAAATGTTCAGCCACGATTATCCAAAATTACGAGGCATCAGCATCGATGATTTCGGATTCTCGGGAACGGATTTATGAAGCACCCCGACGTTACGGCGTATGCTCAGTTTTTTCCGCTGTCCGCGGCAGAGATGGCAAGCATCGAGAAACACCTGCAGCAGTGCGGGGAGTGCAGAGATCTCGTCCTGTTCATCCGTAAGACTAATGCGACGCTGCGTCAGGAAGGCCGGATCGCCCGGGTAGCGAAAGCACTCCGCACGGACATCGACGATATCAAGCGAGAAATGCGCCTCGGTACCAGCATAGATGAGTTGATCAATCGCCCGCCAGACACGTCAGTGAAACCGACTGTGCATCCAGTGCAACCGGCATCACCCGCCAAGAAGTAACAGAACGCCATGATCTGTGGACTTTATCGGGCGGATTGCTCACTCATCCACCCTTCTGAGCAGGCACCGAACCGGATTCTTCCGATATGCCAACTTAGCCAGCCAAATGA